>Ga0213867_1001567_pt1 | contig 10202 bp, 5 predicted proteins | sample PICome_12_FD_160120 | JGI IMG/M metagenome (GOLD analysis project Ga0213867, IMG submission 160120) | Coastal seawater microbial communities near Pivers Island, North Carolina, United States - PICO540 | ecosystem: Environmental > Aquatic > Marine > Coastal | place: USA: North Carolina | collected... | reverse complement strand
CCCAATTCTCTGAACACCGCCACGTCGTTTTGGTCGCCAAACGAACAGACCATCAACACACCTGTTCCAAAATCGGATTTTACCGAAGGATGATGTTGGATGGTGACGGTGGTTGAACGGCCGCTGGTTTCCATTGGAAGGTTGATTTGTTGACCCACCAAGTGCTTGTATCGCTCGTCATCTGGATGGACGACCACCACGCCACAGGCGCAGATGAGTTCAGGACGCGTGGTCGATATCACCAGTTCAGTTCCGTCTTCACAGGTCCAACGGACATCGACGAGTTTCGTTTTCCGAGCAATACGTTCAACTTCAGCATCGGCGATGGTGGTGCCTTCAACAGGGTCGTAGATGTTCGGTCGAAGGTCCTCAATGATGTCCCCTTTCTTGAATAATTCAACAAAAATTGATTGTGTCACGCTTCGATAATCCGGTGCATCGGTCAAGTATTCTCGAGAGAAATCACACGATAGTCCGACGCGTTTGGCGGTGTTTCTCATCGCCTGAGTAAAGGATTCAATGGTGGTTTCACACAATTTGAGAAATTCTTCTCTGTCGTATGTTTTCATTTTACGCTTGGTGTTTTTCTCAACGGTAAATTCGATGTTGATGCCGTTTCGGTCGACACCCCAAGGGAAGTAGACTTCTTTTCCAAGAAGGCGTTGACTGCGTGCGAGCACATCGATCATAGAATACTGAGCAACAGCGCCGATATGCCACGTCCCTGAGGGATAGGGCGGCGGTGTATCGATGACAAAGAGTTCTTTCCCACTCTCTGGATTGAACGCATAACGGCCACTGTAGGCTGCTTCGTCGGCATAATGTGCCTCTTGTATGCTCTTCTCAAGGTCAATGGACCATCTTTTTTCGGGGATTTTTGGGGCTGGCATGTGCCTCACCTGGCCCCTCCTCGGTCAATGAGGTGGGTCCAGTCTGTCGGATGTGGGACATCATTTCAACCCGTCGGCTGTACCAATGAAAGCCGAGGCATCAAGGTCCGTGGCGAAGGTAAGCCTTTGAAGGTCAATGGTTTGGCTAAGACTGAGGTGGTGATGTGGCTTCGCAAGATGATGCTCCAAAAACCACCTCAACCGATGATTCGACATCCCGTTCTAAAGGAAACCGTCGGCTTGACGCCATCGCCGGAAAAAGTCGAGATGTCCGGGACCAACTTGTTGGTCAGATGAAAACCATCGATTCAAAACGCACCCTGGATGCAGTTTTGGATGCTCCAAAACGATTCAAGCGGGAATGGCAAAAAACGGGGGCAACCGGTGCCATCACCAAGTTCCCAATCCCAACAATTCTGGTGTTCTTGCTGCTCACTGTTTACTTCGTCACCCAATCCGGATTCCTTGACGGTACTCAATTCGATGATGACCCTGAAAACCCTGCCCTGAACGTGAACGGCGACTTGGAGGTGTACTTGCCTGACGGAAGCCGGGTTGCTGAATTGATTGGGAAAGTGGAAGAAGATTGGTCCACCAACGTGATGGTTGTTTACATTGAATCAAACAAAAACAACATCACTGACCAGCGTATTCTTCAAGAAATCAGTTATGTAGAAAACATCCTCAATCCATACCTCTCCGATGATTCTGATGACGTGATTTACATTCTCTCGTTGTCCACGGTCCTCAAAGAAGTCAATTCCAGTGCGCCCCGTATACGGGAAGCTATCATCACCGAGGTGGGGGAACTCGGATGCTCCAATGACCCGACTGAGGATTGCCCCTCAAGAAACGCTGCCGAAAATCTAAACGAAGGATTGGCAGCGACGGATGACACCTTTGGAGGTTCATATGAAATCCCAAGTCAGACGACCATCGACCTTGTCATCAGTGAGATGTACACGGACGAAGGCCAACCAACGGCCGGTATGAACAAGCTTGCTCGTGATATTGAGGGCGGGGAGGACGGCGGTCCAGATGGCTTACTCGACCGTGCCATCATGGCGATTGCCGTAACCGAAGAACGGCCTGCAAAGGACATCATCGCAGATACTCAAGAGGTTCTTGACACCATTTCGGCCATGGAACGCCCCTGCTTGTACGATGCCAACGGAAACCCAGTCGAATCAGAAGGGATGTGCACTTGGGAAGACCTGGGTATTTCCATGGTGCTGACAGGTCCGGTCCCCATCACCAATGCAGTCACCGAATTTTCGTTCAAGTTGTTCTGGGATATTTTCCCGAAAGCCGTCGTCCTTGTTGCTATGGGACTGTTCGTCTTCCACTCCGACCTGCTTCAGGCGGGATTGACGGGTATCCGACCGCTTCAAGGTTTCAAGGTCATCGTGATTGCAGGTCTTCCGACGCTGTGTGCCGTATTTTGGACGCTTGGTCTCATCGGCGCCACCAATTATGAGGTTACAATGACCGTGATCATCGTAGGGCCTATTTTGCTCGCGTTGGGGGTGTCTTATGGGTTACACATCACCAATAGGTACGCCGAAGAAGAAGGCAGTAAGAGCGAAAAAATGAGGGCATCGTTGAGTTCCACCGGTCGCGCCGTCTTTTTATCAGCGGTAACGACCGTGATCGGTTTCATTTCCCTCGTCTTTACGCCAATGGCTCCCATTCAAACCGTGGGTATTGCCCTTTCAGGTGGCATCGTGATCGTCTATTTCCTGACCATGTTCATGGTGCCGAATCTGACCCTCATTCTTGACCTCAAGAAACCAAAACATCCTCCTCTCAAGGCGTTCGATGTTCTTGTCGACATACCTGTCAAGCGGAACAAAGGCGTCATTGGCGTGTTTTTGTTGATGATTCTGCTCTCTGCTACCGTGGGTCAAGCCAATGTGGAAGAAAACATCGATTTGCTCGGTATGGCACCTGAGGGTGAATCGCCGGTTGTCAAGATGAAGCAATACAGCCAGGAATTTGAGGCGGGCCAAGTCGGTATGATCCTCGTCAACGCTAACGTGAGTGGCGACTTCAATGACGAAGATGTTTCGAACGATGACCCGGTCGAGTTATTGCAGAAAATTGACAATTTGGAAGCGTCCCTGAACACCGTTGAAAACACCACGGCTGTATCCGTTGTTTTCCTTATGAAATCCTCCGGTGTCCAAGTCACGGTCTCTGGCGAAGGTGTGAACGAGTTCATCCAACTGATTCCTTGCGGTGGAAATGAACAATGTGAGGACGTAAAGACCACTGCAAACGTACTGCTGAATCAAAGTCAATCAATCGATGCTTCCTTTTGGGACCTTCTCAACGACCCCGATGCTTTTGGATTGCCGGGCTCACAACAAAGCCAAATTTTCTTGTTGGACGTGTTCTATGCATCGCTGACCAAGGAAACCCGGCAAATTTTCGTGAGTGAGGACTTTAGCCGCTCGCTGATTTATGTCGACATGCCGTTCATTCCGGTGGCAGATACCGCTAAGAGCGTGGATTCGGTCAACGAAAAGGCGGCTACGTTCCAAGGACGCTACGGTGAAACGGCAGAGGAACTCACGGGCGTTGCGGCAACCGCCATTGAGGTCAACGAGCTCATTGTTGGCTCTCAGTGGACTTCTCTTGGTTTCGCCATCATCCTTACGCTCATCACGCTCGCCATCGTCTTCCGAGATATCCGCTACTCCATTTGGACCACCTCGCCCGTGATTGCTACGGTTGCGTTACAATGGTTGGTGATGTGGCGGATGGATGTCCCGCTATCCCTGGTCACCGTTATGATCGGTTCAATTCTCGTCGGTGTTGGGGTGGACTTCTCCATTCACATCGCCAACAGAATTCGCGAATTGGGTGGCGGGATTCAAGCCATTCGGAGTGCGGCTGTTGGGACGGGAATGTCCTTGTTTGAAGCTGCGGTTGTCACGTCGCTGGGTATGTTCACGGCTTATGACATCCCCATTCCCGAAATCACACCGTTCATCACGGTCATTCTGATTTTGCTATGGGTCGCTGCTGCAAGTGCTCTTATTCTCTTACCCGCCATTTTCATCACCCTTGAAAAAATGGGCATTGGAGCGGTAAGCGGCGGAAATAACATGGCGAAGAAATTGGGGCTCATTCGAACGGCTTCGCTCACCGATGATGTGATGGAAGCCGCTCTGGTCGACGATGTGGTTGATGCTTGGTAAGCGTTGAGTCCATAGACCCCTTAGGTCTCCCAATGACCATGAACCACTGGCTGATGAAATCCGAACTGGATGTTTACCCCTACAGTCAACTTGTTGCAGACGGTTGGACTCACTGGGATGGAGTAAGAAATTATCAGGCTCGAAACATGATGCGAGATGCCATGAAAGTCGGTGACCTGGTGCTGTTTTATCACTCCAATACCAAGCCCCCTCACGTCGCCGGCGTTGCTCGCATCACCCGTGAGGGTTATGGCGATTTTACCTCTTGGGACACCACAAGCAAATACTTTGACGAAAAATCAACGCCAGAAAACCCTCGCTGGTTCATGGTTGACATCGAGCCTGTTTGCGAGTTGGACATGGTTCCACTCCAGGACATGAAAGACAATCCGAATTTGGAAGGTATGCCACTTATCCAGCGTGGGCAACGACTTTCTGTACAACCCGTAACCCCTGAACAGTTTGCTGAAGTCCTTCGAATGGCGGGCGTGGATGCTGCAACGTTGTAAACGGTGAGACCATGAAAGAACAGGTGCCAGTTTCCTCTCGAGCGGCCAACATTGAGTACGCCATACGAGATGTCGTTGTTCCTGCTGTTCAGTTGGAGGCCGAAGGCCATGAAATCATCAAATTGAACATCGGCGATCCCATTGCATACCCCGGTCTACCCACACCTCCACACATGGTTGATGCTTATGTTGAGGCGTTGAGAAATGGTCAGAACGGCTACTCGCCTTCTTACGGACTGCCACGCCTACGTCAAGCGATTGCTCGTGATGAGCAACGAAAAGGCTGGGATGCGACCGCTGATGACATCTATGTGTGCCATGGTGTTACGGAGGCGCTTCAATTGATTTTTGCCGCTGTTCTTGAGGAGGGTTCGAAAGTGTTGGCGCCCGGCCCCCACTATCCACCGTACATGGCCTATCCACAGATGTACGGTGCAGAAACGGTCGAATATCAACTTCATCAAAACGATGGATGGAAGCCTGATTTCTCTGACATCGCTTCGAAAATGGACGATGATGTTCGGTTGCTGGTGCTCATCAATCCCAACAACCCATGCGGCACGGTTTGTGGAGCAAGTGATGTGGATGCTCTGTTGGCCATTGCGCGAGAATACCCCAACTGCATTGTTGTTGCCGACGAGATTTACGACGGCTTGGACTTCACGGGCCGACATGTTTCGGTTGCGAGCCGGAGTTCGGATGTCCCGGTTATTGCACTCAACGGTGTGTCAAAAGTCTACTACGCACCCGGTTGGCGTATTGGCTACATGGCGCTCCATGACCCGGCCCATCGGATGAAACTCGTCCGTGATGGACTTGAACGATTGCTTCGTTCAAGGCTCTGCGCCTCCACTCCCGCTCAATTGGGTTACCTTGCGGGCCTTGAAGGCGACCGTGCGTGGATGGAGGGATATGCCGACCGTGTCATGAAACAACGAGACCATTGCCTCAAACGTATCGGAGAGATCGACGGCTTGGAGGTTGAACAACCAGGTGGTGCATTCTACATGTTCATTCGGTTGACCGATGAGCAATGGGCGGCCGACGACAAAGCCTTCGTCTTGCGTTTACTCCATGAGGAACACGTTCTCCTCGTTCACGGAAGCGGATTTTCTCCCGAACTCGGCCGGGGGCATGTTCGACTCGTCTACCTGGCAGACATTGATGTCCTTGACGAGGCTTTCGACCGGATGGCACGTTTTCTGCAAAAGCATCGCCGCAACACGACCATGTCGTAGGAGAATTCATGAATCCCAATCGGGGGGATTGGGTTCATGCGCCGTGTGCAAATGCTTGGCATCGCTACCATTTTTGCGATGTTGTCCCTGCAAACGGTTGCCGCTTCATCGGTATCCACCCAATCGGAATTGACAGTTTCATCCCTTGCGCCTCTGGCCATTGCACTGGTCGTCGCCTTCTTTGTTCGTAGGTGGTTCATCCCTCAGCAGTTGAAAAATTTGCAAGTCGCCTTTGAGATTGAGGACGACCTCTACGAAGTCCACCGTATCACTCGAACCCTTCGAGACTCAAGGCGCCTCCTGAACTTTGGACGGGTTGGCTACGGCGTGCTGCTCTACATGATGGGTTTGACGGGTGTATTGATTCTCATCGCAGAACTTCTGTTTAACGCATCAGTTTTTGCCTCGTTTAATCTTTACATCATTGCGACACTTATTCTGATTCCCGTCGTTATTTCGCCTTGGGAGACACTCAATAGCCAACTTGCTGGAAGGCAACGGGAAGTTCGTTCTTCAGTAAGTGCGGACCTCATCCGCCGTGTCTTCACGCTTGCGCTGCTGGTCATCGTCACGATGTTGGTGTTGGCCTATGGTATGCAATTGAACGGAACACTCACCCCAACATGGATTGCCTTCGCCATGTTAACCTTCATGGCACCGACCATCTTCGCTTACGGCCGCATCATGGGCGCCTCTTGGAACATGCTGTTGATCAACAAATGGCGAACCACTCGAGGTCGAAAAAACCCCATTGACCCTGATAAAAACGGATTCATTGGTCGAATCTTTTCCTTCCTCCTGGTCCTCTTTCTCCTCACCATGCCCATCACGGCCCTCAACGGCATTTTGACCGTCCTGTACGTGATGCTCAACAACCCTCCCAATGCAGAAGAGGTGTTGAATTATGGTGGCATTATTGGGTATTCCATCTTTGTGCGCATTGACCTTATTTCTGAAATCCTCTTCCACTGGGAATTCATCAAAGCACTGCCTCAATTCCTTTCGCTGTATCTCACTCTTAACATCGCCATCGTCGGTCTCGCCTTTATTTTCGAACTGACTCGAAACTTGATTCTGGGTGGGCAATCCTTTGGTGGCATGTTCGGTGTTATTTTGGATACGCCCCGTGAAATACGGGCTGAAAAGGCGGCTCAAGCAAGGCAACTCACGTTTGCATTTGCTGGGTTCTCTGGCTACACGGTCTTGTTGTTGATTCTCGTGTGTTACAAAGAGTTTGGAGGGCTCATGCCCTTCACGAGTACGCTGGAAGCCAATGATTTCGATGAAGGCATGCGCTTGTTGACGGTTTGGTTGTTTATCGCCGTCGGTCAACTGGTGTTTTTGATGACATGGCTTCTTTCCATCAGCCGTTTTGGACATTTGCGAAGCCTTCGATTTGACTTGAACCCCGATGAACGACGGGAAGGTGCGGTTCTCCTTGAGGGAGGAGATAAACTCCAACATTTGGTTGAAACGGCAGCTTACAACGAAGACTTGGACCTGCTTATCCGGATACAAACCCACGACTTCCCTGGCGATCAGGCGCTTATCCGTCAAGAGCAATCTCGCGCTGCCATGTGGGAAAAAGCCCTTCGTGGTTTGTGGCCAGAAGCCATCGAAGCCAGTCGAAAACTGCTTGCTCAAACAGGCGGCGATAACGACGAAGCAAGAATGATCATCGCCACCGGATACATGGCCCTTCGACGTCTTGATGCGGCCCGAGAAGCCCTACACGGACTTCAACAACCTGAAGGTTATGATGAACCCGAAATCTTGTCGTTTATTTGTGAATGGCTGGACCCATGGAACGGGTCGGTCACCGAAGACGACCTTTGGGACTGGGAAAACAATTCGACCATTGACTACCTCCAACTCTTGTTGAACATGATGAGGACGTGGAAGCCCCAACCCAACGAAATGATGGTTCACAACGACAAAATTTCTCTTACCGGTCAACTCTCGATGGTCGCTTTACTCCGCGCACAGCGACTCTACGACGAGGCGCTGGAGTTGTCTCTCGCTCTTGTTCGTGGTGACCCCACGGGTGTGCGTCCTCGCTTGGCGGTTGCGTTGTGTTTGATTGACACCGGGCAATGGCACGATGCCAAGACGGTGCTTGACGAATTGATCAAAAGCGACAGCAAGGACCCTCGCGTACTGGCGCTTGCGGTTATATTCGGGTACGGTACGAAAGGACGAGAACACATGGAAGTCTCCCTCGTGCTCGATGACAGTAAAGAGACAAAGAAGTGGATGGATGCTGCCCCTGTGAACGCTTATGCTGCCCTCCTGCAAAAAGGTGGATTGGATGAAGCCATGAATGCGAACGTCATGATCGCAGCACACGAGGCCACACGTCGCGCCATGCCACCAAGATTCTCAGCAGGTATCCTCTCCAATGTATTCCAGTATCTCGTCCTCATTCCCGTATGGTTTGTCCTCGGCATTCTGACCTTCCAAGAAGTTGGTGAAACAGAGGGCCTATCCGTGTTGGGCGGTCTTCTTTTCTTGCACTTTTCCTATCGCCGATTCATTCGACAACAGGAGCATCAAATCAAGCATCGGGACCAGCGTGGTATGATCAAATATGCCCGCAGATTGAGGCGATTCAAAGCCATCCCACAGACGAGCAATATCCCCATTGGAAACCACTTGCTCCTCGGTGGTATTTTGGTGACCGTGAACGGAGTCGTCCTTGATATCGGCTTCCCGGCTTGGTTGTTTGAGCGATTGCCGAAGGAGCCAGAAAAGAAAATACGACAGCGTCTCCGTCGCCGCAGTGTAGCATTGGAGAAGGGACGAACGCCTCGTGTTTCCCCGCTCGGAAAAGCCTGGTGGTTGAAGCGTCCGAAAGAACACACAGAAGCCGGGCCGCTGCTCGAACGACACATTGGTCCCGTCGCCTATCGTGGACGAACCAATTACATTCGCAAGAAAGAACCACAGGCGCTCAACGATGCCGCTCAGGGCAAGGAAACAACGATGCAAAAGCGGTTTATTCCTCGAAACACCATCCGCAGTGAACGTACCTCATCCTGATGCCTGATTTCTTCGGACGAGGGTTCAAAGACTGTCCATGGAAACGAGCATCATGAACCAAGTTCCCGGTGGTTGGGGTGCATCAAAGAAAAACCGACAGCTTGCAGACGATATACTTGCAGCCGTCCGCTCTAGTGGCCATCTTTACCGTCATGGGTTGGGAATGATCGCCTCTGAGAACATCATCTCTCCGGCGGTACGAGATATCGTAGGAAGCGACCTTCACGGCAGGTATGCAGAAGGCCTGCCTGGGAAACGATATTACCAAGGTTGCGAAGATTTTGACACCATTGAAGCCCTTGGTATTGAACTCGCACAGGAGGTCTTTCAAGCACCTTTTGCAAACATCCAATCGACCTCAGGGACGGTTTCCAACATTGGTGCGCTCAAGGCGTTAGCCCAGCCCGGTGACGCCATCACCGCTGTTTCAACCGCTGATGGAGGCCATATCTCCCACGCCAGAATGGGGGCCGTTGGATTGAGGGACCTCAATTTGACCACCTATCCTTGGAACGAGGAACGAATGGAGCCTGACATCGATGCAGCTTGCCAAACCATTCGAGAAGTTCAACCGAAAGTGGCGCTCTTTGGTCAGTCGGTGTTTCTCTTCCCAACGCCGCTTCGAGAAATGGCCGATGCTGCCAAGGAAGTCGGTGCTTCGGTCATGTACGACGGCGCCCACGTATTGGGCCTGATCGCCGGAGGTCAATTCCAAGACCCACTCCGTGAGGGTGCTGACCTGATGACGGGTTCAAGCCACAAGACGTTCCCCGGGCCTCAAGGAGGCTTCTTGCTTTCATCATCCGAAGATCCAACCTTCCAACGCCGGCTCAACACGGCGATGTTTCCGGGTGTATGCTCTTCCTATCACCTGCACCATGTTGCTGGCAAAGTCATGGCCTTAGCGGAATTCAAAGAATACGGAGAAGCCTATGCAAAGGACACCGTGGCCAACGCACAAGCCTTTGCAGCTGCCCTGGCCAGTGAGGGTTTTGATGTGTTGGCTGAAAGCCGAGGCTACACGGCATCTCACCAGGTCTTGACCCGCCATGGCGGGCTGGATTCTGGTGCCGGAGCGAAGGCAGCGCAACGTCTAGAAGAAGCCGGTATCATCACCAACATGAACATGCTACCGGGCGATACCAAAGCACTCGCTCCGTCAGGACTGCGCTTGGGTGTCCAAGAATTGACGCGCGTAGGATTTTCTATCCAAGACATGGAAGAAGTTGCACGATTTTATGCCCGGGTGTTGTTGCACAATGAAGACCCAGGGGATGTCAAAAACGATGTGCAAGCGTTGAAAGCGGAACATCAAACCATACG
>Ga0213867_1001566_pt1 | contig 10202 bp, 7 predicted proteins | sample PICome_12_FD_160120 | JGI IMG/M metagenome (GOLD analysis project Ga0213867, IMG submission 160120) | Coastal seawater microbial communities near Pivers Island, North Carolina, United States - PICO540 | ecosystem: Environmental > Aquatic > Marine > Coastal | place: USA: North Carolina | collected... | reverse complement strand
GCGCATGGTACAGGTACATACGGGAAACTATGCGAAGATTCAATCAGTTCGCATACATCTCATCTTTTCACTCATCGTCATCCGTCAGAGATCTCAAGATGTCAGTCATAAAGTCATAAATCATAAAGTTGAAAACCTTTACTTTTATCGCCCGTGTGCATCTACAAAGTGTCAATGATAGTAACAAAGTAGGGATACTAACAAGTTACTTATTCACCTAAAGAAGTGCTTGCTGCTTTGAAGACGACCGCGATGGTTCCTAAAATTGATGCTTACACACACTTTGCGGCACCGGAGCTAATGGCTTTCCTTGCCGAACAAACCGGTGCACCTCCATTTAAACAGCTGTTTGATAAAATTCCTCTTCTCGATTGTAAGAACTTATCATGCGTTGAGTCTCGAATTGAATATATGAAGAAGGAGGGGGTGGTAGGTCAAATATTAATTCCTCTACCGTGGATTGAGGCATGCCCGACGGTGTGGTCAAATCCCAGTTTGGCAGCTCGTGCTTGTCGGATCGCAAATGAGGCCATGGCAAAGTTTTGTTCCAGTGCTTTAACGTCCGAGGGAAAGCGGTGTTTTATTGGTGTTGCGTTGATTCCTACCGTGAATGAGAAAGTCATGATGGAAGAATATAAATATGCCATTGATGTATTGAACCTGGTCGGCAGTGCCTTGTTTGTTGGTCCTGACGCAGTTCCACCTGACGATGTCCGATTTGAATCTCTCTACATGCTGTCGGAAATTAATAGCTCGCCCATTTGGTTGCATCCATGTCGACCACAATCACATGCCGATTACTCTCGGTACAGTGACAATGGTAGCATGCACGCGATTTGGAACTCACTTGGATGGGTTTATGATACTTCCGTTGCGATGGTTCATATTGCCCTTTCTGGAGTTTTGCAACGATATCCTAAGCTGAAGATAGTTGGTCATCATGGAGGCGGTATGATTCCTTTTTTCACTGAAAGATTTGCAGTGCAAATGTCAAACTTTAATTCATCGCTCGAGCAGCAAAAATTTGATGATTTGAAACGGTTTTATGTTGATACAGCCACGTTTGGATATCAACCGATGAATATTCGCCAGTGCTTAGATTTTTTTGAAGAGGGGCGAGTCTTATTTGGAACTGACACTCCTATGGATATGGCAGTTCCGGGCATGTTTACCAGAACAGCCTGTAGGAGCATAGAAGATCTGAACTTATCGGAAAGTGAACGAGACTGTATCTTCTTTCGCAATTGTATGTCATTTCTAGGTCCGCATGGTAATATATTTAAAAACCATCAGTCAGATTATGGCGTTACGTCCGAATCTAATGGCAATGACTACAAGAATAGTAATAAAAAGGCAAAACTTTGATTACATATTTATATATTCGGTATTTTTTGGGAAATAAGAAATACTTCGAAGTACTTCATACTGAATGAACAGATTATGTCGTACTTTAGAGACATTACCATCGCACTCAGATTAGGTCATACTTTTAAAAGCTCTTCAGAGATATCGAATACCTTTGTGAGACTCTTCAAACTTATTCTTCGGCTATGAATTATCGATACAAAAATTGCACAATTATTTTTCGCGCAGGAACCTCCCGTTCGTGGGTGCCAGGAAGAATTTGCCTTTGCCTCCTGCCAAGTTCCATATGATTCGTGTCAACAAACCATTGCAGCGATGAGAACTCCAAATACATACCGATACCGTATAAGTGTACAGTGTACCCGTAGGAAGTACACGTACTGCTGGTTCGATTATATTGGACCTGCCACTGGCGAACTTACGGCACACACATTCATGCACACAGAAGCAACGCATCAACGACCGACGAAAAAGAAAAAAAAAGAGGATTTTTGTAACACAATTATTGTCGATCCCATTTCATCTTGTTCAGTATCACTCCCTATTCAGCTCCATCGTTTGAACCATCGAAACCATAATATATAGCTGCTCTCACACATACTTGAACGGTACAAAATACCATCATTGAAATGATTATACTGGGCACAGAGCTGTATCAAATACAGGGACCATCCATACTCTCCAATGCCTTCGAGCAATACTACAGCAACGATCATGAACACAGCTTGAACGCCTTGGCCATGTATATTCTATATAGATACGGACCTCAGGCGTTCATTCTGTTTGTTTTAATAGGTATTACAATCTGGAGAAAAGAATTAAGCTGCAACCATGTGTATCATCCGCCGGATGCGAGTAGAAGTCAGGGAAGGACGCGTTTGGCGATGCGCAGTAGGGTGCGGCATGATCATGCGTTTGATCGTCCTAGGGGTCATGAGGAGCAGAGGAATGGTCAAGGTAGAAGATGGGCTGCGAATGAGTTTATTATTGCACCGATTTTAGCCATGACTTGTAGGGTTTATGATCAGATATCTTCTCATGGAGTGAGGCATCTTGTGGAAGAATTGGTACATTTTGGTTTATATAGCGTACTGTTTAGTTTTCTTCCTGGAGTTATTGCCAAGGCGTATCGTAGTAACGTTAGTGGGCATTTTAGGTATGAAGATAATGCAACTGATGATTCAAGTGTTGGTCATCAAGCTTCAAAAAACAATGATGGGGTAGTCGACATGGAAAAATGGCACAAATCATTAGAAGATGATGGCCAAAAGATATTTATAGATATGCTCCCGACTGATATTCAATTGAATATCTTTACCTATCTAACTGCTCGAGACATTTGTGATTTCGGCTGCTCTTCGAAAGCATGCTTCTTGCTAACGGATGATACGCATGAGAAATATGGAGGAAGCAATAATGGAGTTGGACTATCTTCGCCTGCTAGGCATATATGGAACAACCTTCTTTGTCGCGATTTCCGAAGTCTTTTCCGTATCGAAGTTGCAAAAAGTGCTTTTCTTCGCTCCATGAAAAGCATTCACCCTAATGGACTTGACGTTCGAATGAAGACATTTGATATCGCAGAACTTCTCCACTCGAGAAATATGCTACGACCCAATAGATCAAGGAAGAGAATTTATTTTGAATTTACAGAATCTTGGATGAATTGGACAATAGCAGGTGAAAATAGTGAAGAACGATGCTTGGTTGGATTACATGGCTCAATTTTGGATATGGCTCCTTTTCTCAATGAACACCCTGGCACTCCGGAGACACTCCGTGTGCAAGCCGGTCGCTGCTGTACAAAATATTTTGAAGATATAGGACATTCTTATACAGCCAGAATTCGTGCTCTAGATTGTGTACTACTCAATCGTAACGAATTGTATCATGAAATCGACTTTCTCCTGGCTGACGAATCCATTATGCCATTTCCAATGCGAAGAAGTAAGCCCTGGAAGTGTGGTAATCTTGCGTGGGTACGCCGCTCTTTTGAGTTGGAGCAAGAACTGCAAAAGCTCAAAGCGAAGAAATGGTTGAATGTCTCTAATAATAAAACGGACGTCTTGGGAGACGAAATCCACTTGTTTTATGACGCTTTCCAGGGCAAATGGAAATGGTGGTATACAAACTGGGACTTGCGACCGATTTTTGTTCAAGAATGGCGGCAGTGATAAAGGGCGTCTCATTCTGACTTTGTTGCTACTTGAAAATCTTTAGCAATGACTCCACGTTGTCTTTCGATTGAAAACCAAGTTATAATTGAAGGGTCACCAAAACGGTCGACGAAACAATTATAAATATGTAATATTAAAAAATAATAGCTAAATCTGGAACCACTACAGAACCAGTTATTTTAAAAACTCCGCAACTACGTATTTCACTAGATTGTCGTAATCGTGGAATCATCTTGTAATCTTGTAAAGTTCATGATGAGTGATGAGAGATGAGATATTGGATATTGGTATGAAGAAAGTTCGCTAGGAACGAAGTTCTATTTTTGTTCTAAGGAAGGAACTGCCAAATAAAAATGCGTCGGCAAACACTCGACACAACAAAGCACTCACAGAGATAGAGTACACTATGTCGAACCATGTCATCGAAATTAAGGAATGAAATAACTTCTGTGCAATTTATTCGGTGCTTAACGAATCTCGGTTTGGAAGTGGGAAATTTTTCAACCAATGCAGTGGAAGCGTTGCGCTTGTGTCATATGGAGTTTATCTTGTTCATAGCATCTGAAATGGGACGTACACGTGAAGAGACTTCGAGCAACAAACCAATCAAAGAGGGGGATGTAGAAAAATGTTTCGATAATTTACAACTTAACCAACTGCTTGAAGAGTGCAAATATGAAATAGAAAAGTCGTACGTCATTTTTTCTGAAGCAGGTTCTGTTTCTTAGTTGAATCTAATACCATTTTTTATCAAAGGTCTGGATATAAAAGGCAACTTGAAGCCAAGACAAGAAAAGTAAAGATGAAATCTCGGATAAAGAAGAAAAGAAAACTCATAAATTCAGAAGCTTTAGACGAGCAAGAACATCTCCTTGCGGAAAGTGCAAAAGCTTCAAATTTAACAATCGAATGGAATGTAAAAGAGTAATTTTTGTTTTGCGGTTTATACGTTGAAATTTTTCTGACGAGTTACGACTTCATGCATTGTAAATATCATGATAAGTTTGTATCTGCAACGGTTATATATGATTTAATAACCTTATTTAGATTAATTGTGGGGCATCAGAAATGGCGGGTGAAAGCGATGCGAGAAAAACGTTAATATCCTAAAGTGCATTTGGAAACGTCTATGATTGCTTTTTCCGTTCATGTAATCCATTTTACAGAGGATAAAAATATGTTTTTACTGGTTTCTTTCGAATCACATCCGGGAAAATTTGATATGTGTTCTATGATCTATTTGTATCAAGGCAGACTTTATATTCTATCCCCAATTAAACTTCGATAATACGATTGCAATATCGCATAGTCCTTTATTTTAAGCGACACTCAAGAAGTTAAATTTAATTTCGAAGTTAGGATAGATTCTAATAAATGCAAATAGAGATATTGAGCATAAAGATCTTACAATCAAAGTTAAGCCAGATCTTCGCGGAGCCGACGTGATCTTTGTTCCGAATGATAGCTAAGTTTCTATTCAAGAGAAGAAGTAGGAGAAGTATATACACACCTTTGCTCCCAGATACTGTAACAGAAGGCACAGGAAGGGGTTCTATGTTATTTCTGCAATTCTATCTCAACTGACTTTCCCGTAAGTAGCTTGGACAACGATAGACGTCAACAGAAGAAGTATACATATATACGGTTGGAAAATTTTTTGAAGTTCTTGGTAGCGGATTTCATTTACATACATGACGCTTGTTCGAGCTGATAAGAGTTTAAGCACAATTTGAAACTCGTCCTCCTCCCCAGCCACTGGTTCGGAAAAGGAGTAGTAGCAATTGTTATATGATCGAAACATATATTGCGCATCATCATTTTCCCTATTATTGAACCTTGAATTCCCGTATTTTTAGTAATAATAACTGTTAACGTGCTAAAACACTCTTCTTGTAACGTCGTACATCTTATATGGTCACATAAGCTGTCACATGTCACATGTACAGTCGGTACAGATTTTTCTTTGACACCTTCTGGGGCTTCATCGATAACTACTGATGAAGAGGATGAACCCTTGTTGGTTATGATATAGTGCCCTAACCAATTTTCAACTAATGATTTCTTTAACATCTCCCAGAGTTCTTCTAGGAGCCGCTTCAGCAATTGGTACGGCGTTGTTTACGCTGATGGACGCCAATCCAACGCTTTACATTTATGACGCGACAATATCACGATTTCAGCAACGGAGGAAGTTGCAGGGTAAAAGGGTTTGGATCACAGGTGCATCTTCCGGTATCGGTGAAAGATTAGCTGAGGAATTGTATTGTAAAGGCGCGAAGGTGATTGCTTCTGCTCGAAGTGTCGATAAACTCCGTGCGTTGAAAGATGCATGTCGAGGTATTGAATGTACAAGTGGAGGCTCTATCGATATACTCCCATTTGATGTAACGTCGTCTCAGAAAACGATTGAGAACGCTGTGGATAAGGCTATAAATATATATGGTGGCATAGATATTCTTATACTGAATGCAGGTAGGAGCCAACGCTTGCTTGCACTCGATACAAATGAGGATGCGACAAGAAATTTAATGGAGCTCAACTATTTCGGTCCAGTCCGCATTGCACTGGCAACTATCAAACGAGATAGATGGAAAGAAAAATTAGCGGGCCACATTGTGGTTACTTCTTCAGTTGCGGGAAAGTATGCTGTCCCATTGTCATCCTCCTATGCAGCATCAAAACATGCTATCAATGGATACTTCACATCTTTGAGAAGTGAAAACCGTTGGCTACGTATCGACCTTGTTTGTCCTGGACCTGTCGGCACATCCATTGAGAGATCCGCTGTAAGCGAGGAAAATCAAATGAGGATAGATTCTGCTGGGAGTAAAATGAAGGTAAAAAGATGCGCTAAACTGATGATCAGTAGTATGGTTGGTCCTAGTTTTTTATTTTATGAAAGTTGGTTAGCAAAGCAGCCTGTGTTACTCTTCTCGTATTTGAATCAGTATACACCGGATCTTTCATCAGCTTTGATAAGTTTTTTGGGTTCAATCAGAATTAAAGCTTTCACCCAAGGATTAGATATGTACAAAGCGTCAGACCTTCTAAAAGCAGCATTTTCTAGTGAATTCGAAAGAGGTGAAAAATAGACGAGCGAACAGGATTCCGTTTCCCAGTTTTCTTGGACTAAATAACGTGAACCGTCTGAATAAAATTTACACGCTCAGAGAATAATATCTAATTTTCACATCCTGGCCAGTACATTTCTCTGGGAGACTGAATGTTTATGTTAGAAACATTCCACGTGACATCGATTTAATCTTACTGTGAAATGCACTTACTCGACATCTTAACCATTCGAATTGCATAGTAAAGTCCGCTCCAAAATGATTTATCATTGTGGAAGTGACGAACATTCCAGTTGCTGCAAGCCAAAGAATCAAAAAGCGTTCGTTACCTTCGAAAATATACGATGCAATGGTTTCTGTTTGAAGGTTTCGGTCGAAATCAACTTTTACTACTTTAGGGACAACAGAAAAATAAAAATAAATGGCAAATAGCTCGAAAACGAATGCAACTACTCCCATTATCATTCCTCTTTCGAACTCTTTAGGATTATAGAAAGATCGGTTCATATGGTTTTCCAGAAAGCAGTACACGACGAGCGAAGAGAGCATATGTTGTAATCGAACAATTAAGCTTATAGCTTCCGCTCCCACAACGTCCACTACCCAAAATAGATAGCGCTGTTCCCATCTGTATTCCTTTAGCGCTTCATTTCGTGTGAATAAACTGCATTTATTAATAATAACATTTATCGATGAGAATACAGAACGAAGACGGGCCGACGGCGAGAACACATTAACGGATTGCTCATTTGGTCCATCGATCGGTTCGTGATCGAAAGGAAAGTTTTCTTGGGTTTTTTGTTCGCCTTTGTTAATCTTGGAAGTTAGAAGTTGAACTTCGTTGTTATCAAGCAAAACTTCTTGCGAAAGTCTACTTTGACCTGCTTCAGTCATTTCAGTTCTCTCAGCAACAGACCAATGACAATCATCATCGAATACATCGCTCAATATTTCGATATCATTTTCATACATACAATTAGTTGACATGTCCGTTGTAAATATCTCTTTGATTGATGCTCTAACAATGCCTATGTAAAAGCAAAATAATGCCTGGCGGAATAAATTTGACCAAAAAGTGTAAATGTTGAATTTAGGCGGTAACTTACCACTGGATCTATCAAAAGACGACCGTATCATCCTTCCATGCTTATTGGGTGCTTTGCATGGATATTGTAGTAAAGAGAAAATCATACGTGATCTATCGGGACCTCCATAAAATTTCCAAGCAGGTAAGACAAGACTTTCCAAGAGGATCGCGGCAAGTGACCAATAGGAAGTTATGAAAGGAAATATTACAGTCTGAAATCTCACAAAGAATATTTCAGTTACCATTGTTACGATTAACCAACGGCGAGGAGAAGCATGAGTCAGTACAGGTGCAAATATCACATGTTTACAAAGGAACTTAGTTGGACCGTAGAAAAGAGACCACACTATCTGCCATTTAGGACTCACACGAAGATACGTTAGGATTACAGCCCATAATAAAGCAAAGATAACAGTAAAAATGAATACGCATAACACCTTTGCTGACAAGAGCAGGCGTTCATCTAGATCCTTCGTATCATGGGTGTGATGATCTACTTCTTCATCTTCGTCTTTCTCTCTCTTGAGCACAATGAAATAAAAGAGATATCTGCAAGTTACAGCTAAACCGACAATGCCCAACAAAAAAGGTGCGAAAGGAAACGGAAACAAATTTATCCCAACCGATCCCTCCGCGAATATCACATGAAGAACTGATATCACTGTTGCACCACATAATATAGCACCACCTTGTAATTGAACCGAAATGCAACTATCTTGGAAAACAATGTATTGAAAAGTTTCCACAAAAGGTGCAAGGCCAAGAATGGAGTTTAGTGGCATCGTGAAGCACATCATGACCCAATTTGCCGAGGCGCCATCATCGACCGGATGAAGCGGAAGAAGTAGAGGAAGGATATAAATTAAAGATATAGAAGCGCTAAAAAATACCGCCCTAAAGCAACCAAAATTAATTGATATCTTCTTTTCTGTCTTTACCATGGTCTCCTCGCCGGCGTCTTCGTTATCAATCGCATCCGCTTGCTCATCAGCTTGCTCGCGATCACATCGTTCACAGGAGTCCAGTATTTTATCCACTTCGTCTAGATGGAGAATATGTCTCACAATCATCTTAGCTTCACGCACGAATCTTTTTCTAAATATAAGTTAAACATCACAAAAATTGAGAATGCCAGGTCTCTATCTCTCCTTTACGGATCTTCAATGCATACCAACAGATATTCCGCTAATTTCCATATTTTCTGATATATTCCCTGTACATGTAAACAAATTTCGTTCTCGTCAGCTAAATAAGAAACTTGACACTTCTCGAGATTTGACCTTTTCTGCGTCACAAATCGTAAATATCATAAAATATCCACCAGTAGAATCCAGAATCCCCAAACTGAACAATTGCGGGCAAAGGACTTTGGATTCGGAAGATAGGGTACCGTTACATGTCATTTATCCATGCTCTAGCAAACAAACTGTTACAGGAAATAGATGTTGCCAAATAAATTATACTGTTGAAAAGAATCTATCAAAATATTTATTCATGATGAAGATTGCTGTTATTTTTGATGTATTTATGATTTACATGGCTCCAGTATACTGTGCCTTTGTCACTCACGGTCCAAGAGCTGGAGTTAAAAAATTCCAAATTCATTCAACTAATGGCGGTGACGATGACTTATTTGATTCCTGGGATCCGCGACTTAGCCCACACATGTATCCCGAGGGGATACCCTCGACTACGACGTCGGGAAATGGTATAGGACAGCCTAAACCGAAGGACTTGGAAAAAATTGGTGAGTTTAGTGTTATAACCTTGTTGAGTAGAAATGCCCGTCGGTATCTTTACTAACTGATCAATATCTGGTTTGGTAGGAGTTTTGTTGATCGATCATGGTAGTAGAAAACCAGAAAGCAATGCTTTTTTGCATCACCTAGCAGATAGTTACAGATACAGTGACAGTTGTCCTCCACATGTGTTAGTTGGGGCTGCACACATGGAAATAAGTGAACCGAGCATCGAAGTAGGCATTCGAAATTTGATATCCGATGGAGCTAGTAAGTATTTTATTATCAGGTTTCTGAGTATTGACGGCCACACTAAATTTTTCCAAAAATATTGCTTTGTAGCGAGAATAGTTTGTGTTCCTTATTTTTTGAGCCCTGGACGGCACGCTACTGAGGACGTTCCCCGGCTTATAGAGGAAGCGAAGTTTTCAATCGGAAATCCTGATATCACAATTACTTCTACGACATATTTAGGCGCGGATACTGGGGCTATCACACAACTTATCAGTGGAATGGTGCAGAAAGCAATCCGTAACGGGCCTAAGAAAGCAAGCAAAATGAATGACATCGGATTTTTCGGGGAGGTAATGAGAATGATGGACGAAACTATAGCACAAGAAGAAGATGATTCATTCCCAGGTATGCAGTAGCAGTTAGGGGAATTCCACTTTCGCACACTAAATGTTTAATAAACGTTGATAGTTACTAGTTGCTACTGAAGCCTTTCGAGAGTCTATTTACGAGAGGTCTCCTCAACTGCTTA
>Ga0213867_1001564_pt1 | contig 10206 bp, 10 predicted proteins | sample PICome_12_FD_160120 | JGI IMG/M metagenome (GOLD analysis project Ga0213867, IMG submission 160120) | Coastal seawater microbial communities near Pivers Island, North Carolina, United States - PICO540 | ecosystem: Environmental > Aquatic > Marine > Coastal | place: USA: North Carolina... | reverse complement strand
TAGAAATGTTTTTGCTGGGGCAGCGCTTTACAATACTGAAGAGAATCTAAGCAAATGGCTTGCAAATCCTGCTGAAATAAAACCGGGTACATTTATGCCTAACCTAGAATTGACTGAAGCAGAAATAAATGCTTTAATTGCGTATTTAGGAACACTTAAATGACAAAAATAATAGAACCAAGTAAACAAAACAGTATTTTCAGAAGGCCTTCTTCTGAGACAGGTATATGGAGTTGGATAACTACTGTAGATCATAAAAGAATTGGAATAATGTATGGTTATGCAGCGTTTTTCTTTCTTTTGATTGGTGGACTTGAAGCACTCATTCTTAGAATTCAGCTTTCACAACCAGACAATAATTTTTTAACAGCGGCAGAGTACAATGCAATGTTTACAATGCATGGGACCACAATGATTTTCTTGGCAATTATGCCAATTAGTGCTGCCTTCTTTAATTACCTTCTTCCGCTACAAATTGGTGCACGTGATGTTGCTTTCCCTAGGCTTAATGCTCTCTCATTCTGGATATTTATTTTCGGAGGAGCATTTTTATATTCCACATTTATATTCGGTACTGCAGGAGCACCAGAAGGTGGGTACTTGGCTGAAGAAGTTGGTTGGCTAGGGTCAGCACCTAATGGTGGTTGGTTTGGTTATCAACCTAATGCAGGTATGAAATACTCCCCAGGGACTGCCATGGATTACTGGGCTATAGGGTTACAGATACTTGGAATTGCCTCTTTAATTTCTGCATTTAATTTTATTACAACCATTATCAACATGAGAACTGAAGGCATGCGATTCATGAGGATGCCAGTATTTACTTGGATGACTTTCGCTGTATCTTTTTTGCTTGCATTTTCTTTGCCAATAATTGCTATAGCTCTTTTCTATGTGACGTTTGATAGAAAATTTGGAACTACGTTTTTCTTAACGGAGGGTGGTGGTGATCCAATTTTATGGCAGCATCTTTTCTGGTTATTCGGCCATCCAGAAGTTTATATTCTAATTCTGCCTGCGTTCGGAATAGTCTCCGAAGTACTTCCAACTTTTTCAAGAAAACCACTATTTGGTTATGCTGCAATAGTTTTTGCAGGATTTGGAATTGCGTTTATAGGCTTTGGCGTATGGGCTCACCACATGTTTGCTTCTGCGATTAGCCCAGTTGCTCAAGCTGGTTTTGGTTTATCAACGATGGTAATTGCTGTCCCAACAGGTGTAAAAATATTCAACTGGCTTGGAACAATATGGGGTGGGAAGCTAAAGCTGAATACTCCAATGCTGTTTTCGTTAGGTTTTATAGGTATGTTTGTAATTGGTGGCTTGAGTGGTGTAACTCACTCAATAGTTCCAGCTGATACGCAGCAAACAGATACCTACTATGTTGTAGCTCACTTTCACTATGTTTTGTTTGGTGGAGCTTTGTTTGGAATTTTTTCTGGACTTTATTATTGGTTTCCAAAAGTTTGGGGCAAAATGTACAACGAATCACTTGGCAAGATACATTTTTGGCTAATGATGATTGGTTTTAATCTTACTTTTGGTCCAATGCATTGGTTAGGATTACAAGGTCAAGTAAGGCGTACCTGGGTATATGCGGAAGAAACAAACCTACAATTCTGGAATATAGTTGTAACAGTTGGAGCTTTTATCATTGCTTTGTCAATTATTGTTTTCATGATTAACTGGATATTCTCAAAGAGAAATGGGGAAATAGCTCCATTTGATCCTTGGGATGCTAGAACGTTAGAGTGGACCATACCATCGCCTACACCCGTTTGGAACTTTTCAACAGCACCTATTGTTAAATCCCTTGATGACTTCTGGCATACTAAATATTCTGAAGACGAAGATGGAAGAGCAGTAAGACGTGAAGAAGCTGATCAGATACTTCTTGAATTAGAAGAAGACGGCCTTAACCCTAGTGAACATATTGCTTTACCTAATCCTTCGTATTTTCCGATTGTCCTTGCATCTGGTCTTCCGTTTCTGGGATACGCAGTTATTTATAAATCAATTCCATTAGCTTTAATTGGTACCGTTTTGTTACTCATAGGAGCATTTGGTTGGGGAACAGAACCTCTTGAAGAAGAAATTCACTTAGACTCAGATGAGTAGCTCTCACTCCTATCCCCATGAACCCACAGGTGTAGAAACCAGAAAACTTGGTATGTGGGTATTTTTATCCACTGAAATATTGTTTTTTGGCACATTAATTACCACTTTTATGATATTTAAAGGAAGTGACTTTCCTGGAATGAAATTAACAGATGTATATGATATTCCATTTACATCCATTAGCTCTTTTATCTTGTTAATGAGTTCATTGACTATGGTTTTGGCTCACAATGCATTAGAAGCAAATGATCAAGAAAAAACAAGAGTATGGCTTCTAGCAACAGCAATGTTAGGTGCAGTATTTTTAGCTGGTCAAATATACGAATTTACAGAGTTTTATCATAAAGGTTTTGAGCTTACAACAAATATCTTTAGTTCATCTTTTTATGTATTAACTGGCTTTCATGGATTGCATGTTTTTATTGGTGTAGTCTTACTTTTAGCATTGTGGGGAATCGGTCAAAGACAAAAAGGGTTAACACTTGAAGGTGGAATGAATCTTGAGTTTGTTGCTCTTTATTGGCACTTTGTTGACATTGTTTGGATAGTATTGTTTACAGTAGTTTACTTAATTTGATATGTCCGATAATCACATAGAACACCCAACTCCAAAAAAATATGTTCAAATTGCAATTGTACTTGGTATCTTAACTGCAATTGAGATAGCTCTTTATTATACAGAAGATATTGTTGGTGTTTTCACTGACCCACTTTTGATATTTTTAGCTGTAGGAAAGTTCATAATTGTAGTTGGTTGGTTTATGCATCTGCGTTATGAAAATAAGACAATTAATAGGTTCTTTGTTGGCGGTATGATTTTAGCTTTGATACTTTTTACAATCGTCATGGTCGAAAGAGCTTCGGCTAATTATTTTTAGGTTTTAATGCAGAACTTACCTTGGCATCCTCACTATGACGTATGGGCTTTAATTGTGACTCTTGTAGTATTTTTTGAATTTACTACTAACAAAGAGCATCTAAAAAAACCTAAAAGAAAAACATGGTACTCGGGGCTGATAGCACTCTGGATATTTACTGATTACCCAATACATGATATTGGTGAAAAATACTTGTTTTGGGTTCATTCTATAGAACACCTCGTTTTGGCTTTAGTTTCCCCTCCTCTTTTATTAATGGGTATGCATAGGGATATGAAAGAACTTATTTCAGTTAAACCCTTTATCAAAACTTTAAAATTAACGTCTAAACCTGTAGTTGCTTTTTTTATGTTTAATTTTGTAATGGTGGGTATGCATTGGTCCTCTGTTGTGAATCTAATGGTAACAAACACTATTGCACATTTTTTTATACACTCGATAATGCTTTTGGTCTCATTAAACATGTGGGTACCGGTAATAGGGTTTAATGATGAAATTAAGCCAATAAACTCTGCTGCAAAAATAGGATACTTATTTTTACAATCATTACTGCCAACAATACCAGCAAGTTTTCTAGCTTTTGGTACTGAGCCATTTTATTCAGCATATGTTATGAGTGATAACATATTCAGCATTTCAGTAATTAATGATCAGACATTGGCAGGTTTGATATTAAAACTTGGTGGTGGAATTATTTTGTGGATTTCAATCCTAGTTATTTGGATGAGATGGTACCAAGATGAAAAAACGTTTGATGATGTAGTTAGAAACAACTCAAATGACTAGAATTATATAGATTTTATTATGGATGAAAAACTAGTAGAACAAGTTAGCTCAAGCAGTGGTATTCCTCAAATGTTGGTATCACGATCTGCACAAGCAAGGGCTGAGGCATCTGGTATTTCTGTAAATGATGTTCTCAACAGTTGGTCTGGTGGTGAGGCTATCCAAGCAGCGCCAGCTAATGAAACAGTATCAGAATCTCAAGTAGTAGTCGAAGACACTCCTACTCCAGTAGAAGAGCAAGTAGATGAACCAGTTGAAGTAGCAGATCCTGAAAATCTTGTAGAATCAATTCAAACAGCAGTTTTAATAAGAGAAGACTTGCCCCCTCCTGTAAGTATTAGTCAAAAATTATTAAGGTCTTTAAAATTTGGAATGGGTTTTGGAGTTATAGCTGGATTTGTCCAGGGACTTCTTTCAAGTTCTTATCTCTATGATGGCCTCATATTGGAAGCTGAAACACAGAAGTTAATAGCTGAATACGATGCTGTGTCTTTTGTCATAATCATTTCTCTATCTTCAAGTTTTCTTGGAATAATTAACTCATTAAACGTTAAAAAGTTTTTAGATTCAAATTTTGATGGTTTTGGAATACTTACTTCTGATAGAGAATCTGTATTTACTGGTGGTGGTCTAGGTTTAGTTTTAGGTTCCTCAACAGCATTTTTTATAATTAATAGCGTTGGGCAGACAATAGAACCAGTGCTTCCTGATGATCCGGTAATAAATTTAATTACAGTTGGTGGCGCTTTTTGGAGAGTTGTAGTTTTATCAACTTTTGTACAAGCTGCGATATCTACCTTGACAATGCTACTTGGTGTTCCTAAAGGGCTTGAAGATTTTGAGGATTCTGAAGCACAGAAAATACGCCAAAGAATTGTTGGCTCAATCGTGATTCCACTGGGATCAATAATTGTTGGTGGTCTAATAGCGGTTGCTATTGCGCAAGTATTTTTAAACTTTCATGAATATGCACCACTATTTGCATTAATTATTTCAGCGGCAATTTTACTTTTTGCAAGTGTAATGAGCGCAGCTCCAAAGATAAAAATTACAAGAAGTGAGGTTCTAATTGCGTCCGCTGGAGTGTTGACTCTTATTGTTATAATTGCTAGTGTGGCTGCAAGCCAACACTAAATTTATGAATCAAACTTTTAACAAAATTGAAACCGTAGAAGAATACTTATCAACTGAGAGATGGTCTGGCATAAAAAGAGATTACTCTGTTAACGATGTCTGTTCTTTGAGACCTTCATATAAAGTAGAACACACATTATCTGAGATTGGGTCTGAACTACTTTTGGATCTTCTTTATAGAAAAGATTCATGGGTATCTGGACTAGGAGCAGCAACTACTCAACAAGCACTCCAAATGTACCATCTTGATTATGAATTAATTTATGTTAGTGGTTGGCAAGTAGCAGCAGAGAGCAACATTGGAGCTAATACATACCCAGACTTATCACTTTATCCATCAAACAGTACTCCAAATTTTGTGAAAAAAATTAATAATACTTTACTGAGAAGGATGGCAGAACTAGATAAGAAAAAGTTACCTCCAATTATTGCCGATGGAGAGTCTGGTTTTGGTGGAATTTATAATGTATACGAACTTACAAATCAATTTATAGATTCTGGAGTATCCGGAATTCATTTTGAAGACCAACTTGCTTCTGAAAAAAAATGTGGACATGTTGGTGGGAAGGTTGTAATCCCTACACATGAATATATTAAAAAACTTAATGCTGCAAGATTGTCGTCTGATGTTTTAGGAGTTCCAGTGGTTATTATTGCTAGAACAGATGCAATGAACGCAAAACTGATGACATCAGATTTTGATGATAGGGACAGTAAATATCTTAGTAAAAATAGAACTTCTGATGGTTACTACTTAATTGAAAACAACCATGAAATGGCAATAACAAAATCACTCAACTACGCGGAGTATGCAGATGTAGTATGGTGCGAAACTAACACTCCAGATTTAGGCTTTGCAAAAGAATTTGCTGATGAAATTAAGAAATCTCATCCAAATAAAATTCTTGCATATAATTGCTCTCCATCATTTAATTGGTTAGATAAATTTACTAAAAAAGAAATTGAAAACTTCCAAAGTGAACTCAGTTCTTATGGTTATAAATTACAATTTGTCTCTCTTGCCGGTTTTCATTCATTAGCAAGTTCAATGTATGACTTGGCATCAAAATACAAAGGTGGAAATATGAGTGCAATCTTAGAACTTCAACAGTTTGAAAAAAAATTATCAAAAGATGGTTATACAGGAATCAAGCATCAACAAGAAGTTGGTGGGAATTACTATGAAAAAATTGGTGAAGCCTTACTTGGAGATGAATCTGAATTACTTTCAGAAAAAGACTCTACAGAGAATACACAATTTTAATAGAATATAAAAATGACATATTTTAAAAACAAAACAGTAATTATGAGTGGAGGCTCTCGTGGGGTGGGTCTAGAAATCGCAAAGGCACTTGGAAAAGATGGGGCAAATATTGCAATTTTAGCAAAAACAACAGAGCCTCATCCAGCTCTTCCAGGAACAATTTTCACTGCTGCAGAAGAAATTGAAGAAGTTGGTGGAACTGCACTTCCGATAGTTTGTGATATTAGATATGAAGAGCAAGTAGAGGCTGCTGTTGAAGAAGCAGCAAGCAAGTTTGGGGGCATCGATATTTGTATCAATAATGCAAGTGCTATACACCTAACTGATACTGTTAACACCCCAATGAAAAGATACGACTTAATGCACAACATAAATGTTCGCGGTACATTTATGTTAAGTCAAAAATGCATTCCTCACTTAATTAAGGGGGATAATTCACATATCTTGACGCTTTCACCACCTTTAGATATAGCGCGAAAGTGGTTTGGTATGACTCTTGCTTACACAACTGCAAAGTATGGAATGTCACTTGTTGCACATGGTCTGGCTGAAGAACTTGGAAAGCACAATGTTGCATCTAATTGTTTGTGGCCAAGAACCTCTCTTGATACAGCAGCTGTAAGAAATGTAATCGGAGAAGAGCTAATAAAAGGTTCGAGGAAGCCTTCAATATATGCTGATGCCGCATATGCCGTATTAAAAAGAGACTCTTCATCATGCACGGGTAATTTCTTTTTAGACCAAGATGTACTTGAGGAAGAAGGCGTTACAGATTTTGATCAGTACGCAATAGATCCAGAGGCAAAGCTTGTATCAGATTTTTTTGTCGATGACAATCCTGATGATTGGATTCAGGCTTAGTTACCTAAAAAGTCTATTACGCTTTCCCAACCTTTAGAAACACCTTTATAGAACTCTGTATATTGACAATTTGAACAGGTAATTGCAAGAAATTTACGATTTTGAATATTCATAAAACGTGACCAAGTTTTTCCAGTCATAGTGACTGTGTCTTCAGAATATTCAGTTGATTCACATTTAGGACATGTCCAAATTTTTTGTTGTGTTGGATATCTTTCTTCCATATTTATATACTAATTACTTTTTTAGATGGAATCTGTAATTTAAGAAAGGTAAAATTTAGTATGCATAAAATTCTGCGCATACTTTTTTTATCTTTTCTTATGATGCTTTTTGCGTGTGGAGGTGAAGAATCTGCCAATTTGGATCCACAAGTTATTAGAGTCGTCGATGATGAGTTTTCTCCAAAAGTGATAAGAGTTGAGCCTGGTACTACAGTAATTTGGGAATCTGGTGGAGCAAATGATCATAATGTAATTGCGAGTGACGGTTCATGGCAAGCAATTTCATCAGACTATTTTGAATATGGAATTATTACAAAAGGTGATCAATACGAACACACATTTAATGAACCTGGAGTTTACGATTATTACTGTCCTTATCATGGAACCAATAACAAAGGTATGGTTGGGACAGTAATTGTAGGTGATGTTGATTATGCAGTTGAGCCTGAAAAAGTGATCGTCAGTTTAAGTGAAAATGTTTTGAGTGTAGGGCAAGGTGAAAACTTTTCAAAAATTCAAGATGCAGTTGATGTTGCACAAGAAGGAGATTTGATTCTAATTAACCCAGGAGTTTATAACGAAAGCATAACTGTGACTACTTCGCATTTAACACTGAGAGGCACTGATAGAAACAAAGTGATAATAGATGGTCAGTTTATGAGTGAAAACGGAATACAGATTTATGATACAGACGGAGTGACAGTTGAGAATTTATCTGTAAGAAACTTTACACTAAATGGCGTGTATTGGAATACAGCAAAAGGGTTTAAAGGTTCTTATTTAACTGTATACAACAATGGAGATTATGGTGTTTATGCATTTAACTCAACTGATGGTGTGTTTGATAATATATACGCATCTGGACACCCGGATAGTGGAATTTATATTGGACAGTGTTATCCGTGTAATTCTTTAATCTACGATAATGTCATTGAGGGTAATGCATTAGGTTATTCGGGAACCAATGCAGGAGGTCACCTATATTTATATAACAATATATGGCGAGATAATATGTCAGGTATTGTTCCAAATACTCTTGACTCTGAACTCAACCCTCCTGGCAGGGAAACAACAATTATAGGAAATCTTGTGATTAATAATAATAACTACGATGCTCCTACAAACCGATTTGGTGTAGTAGCTAAAGGAATGGGGATAGTAGTGCCTGGAAGAGTGGGTGACATAATAGAAAAAAATTTGGTTGTTAACCATGACAGGTATGGCATTGTTGCAAGTCCAATGTTGGATGCAAATTTATATTTCTCACAACACGTGAGTGTAAAAAACAACGTTGTTTTAGATTCTGGATACACCGACTTAGCACTTGCAGGACCATGGGGTCCCGGAAATTGTTTTGAGGACAATGTTTACCAAACAAGTACCCCTCCACTTTTAGAGCAGCTTCATAGCTGTTCATCAATAGACTCATCAAGCTTGATTGCAAGGTTTCCTTTACAGGGAGATCCTTCGGGTTTAATGATGCTTGCTGGGTTTTTTGCAGATGCTCAAACAACAGAACTTGATAAAAACAGATATAAAGAGTATCCATGGCCAAAAGAACAAGAAAATATGCAGTTTGCAGATATAAATAAACCTTCACCTGCAATAAATTTGTTTTATGTACCTGATTTAGACTCTATTCAAGTTCCAACAAACTTACTAAATGAAGACTTAGAAAATTACTACAATTCTGATAAGGAGATAATTATGAGCGGAGTGCCTATTTCTAGCCCTACAATATGGCAGTTATTGTTTCAACTTTACGGTTACTTGATGCCGTTTGTGTTGTATGCTGCTTGGGCTGCTTTAGCAATAAAAGATATTGACTCTAACGAAAGGGTTAACGGGAGTATGAAATATGTTTGGTTAGGAGTTGTTTACCTAGTTCCATTCTTTGGAGTTTTGGTTTATCACCTTGCCGGACCTAGTGCAATTTCTCGAAGTATGAAACTTGCTGCCATAGTGGGTGGTTTGTTTAGCTACATTGCGATCCTGGTTGCAGGAGCAGTAATTAGCGGACTTGTATAATTATAAATTCTTAATTCATGTCGTTTAAGAATATTCTTTGTTTTGGAACTTTAAATCCTGATTTAATTTACTTTGTTGATGAGTTGCCAAGTAAAGGTGGTGACATTCGTAGTTTAAAGTCTTCTATAAGGCCAGGGGGGACTGCTATAAATTGCTCGGAATTAATTTCTCTTTGGAAGAAATCAGTTCAAGTTAGAGGAAATAGTATTGGTAGTGACCCTTTGGGTAAATACTTAGTTGACTATTTAAAAGAAAATAACATAAATTTTGATGGTTTAATAATCAATCAGTCATTGACTCCAACATGTTCTATTTTTGTAGACTCTTCCGGTGAGAGAACAATAGTCTCTTCAGGATATGAAGGTCTTGAGTGGAGTAATTTCGAAAATTTAAACAACTTTGATTCACTAATTATAGATAGGTACTCTACTAGGTTCATTAAAGATAAACTACTAGATCTCAAAAAACATAATAATTTGTTTGTTTGCCAAGCAGGTTATGAATATGAAATTGATTACAAATTAGACTTTCTTATAGTCAGCAAAGATGAGATTAGTGTTGATGAAGCTAATAATCTTATAGATTCAAAAACTGTAGAGTATATACTCTTAACATCCTCAAACTTGCCAGCAAGACTGTTGAGTGCAGAAGGGGCTGTAGAAATAGTTCCTCCAGATTTTAAAACTATAAATTCAAATGGTGCTGGCGATGCAACTGCAGCATATATTGCAGCTTTTGGTATAAACGACTTAATTCCAAATATAAAAAAAGCCTGTGCAGCAGGTGCTATCGTAGCTGGAACAAATGATAAACCTACAGTTGAAAAAATCGAAGAAATATCACAACTTGTAGAAGTAAACCCTCGATAGCAATTTATACTTTTCAGAAATATCTACTAATATAAATACTTATG
>Ga0213867_1001559_pt1 | contig 10227 bp, 12 predicted proteins | sample PICome_12_FD_160120 | JGI IMG/M metagenome (GOLD analysis project Ga0213867, IMG submission 160120) | Coastal seawater microbial communities near Pivers Island, North Carolina, United States - PICO540 | ecosystem: Environmental > Aquatic > Marine > Coastal | place: USA: North Carolina... | reverse complement strand
AACCAAGGCTGCTAACTGCGCAGCCGTGCCAGTACCACACGGTGAGCGATCCACTCTTCCCGGGTAAAGAATAGTCGATGTTTTTATTTTGGGTAAAGAATGCTCAACAAACATAGTGTATTCGATTTGGTTTAGTTCGGGTATTTCCGGATGCTTCACTTTAATTTGTGCGGATGCTGCTTCTTTGATCGCTTTGCCTAGCTGCACTAGCTTCCCAGCGTTTTGATTGGAGATTTGAAGATTCAACCGTTCAGCATTAACGAGCACAAAATAGCAACCGCCGAATGCAATATCAGCTGTAACTGTTCCGAAGTCTTTTACGTTGATCTCTATGTTGGGATGCTCCAAGAAACTTGGTGGCATTTCAATTTCGACACTACTTACTTTCGAGCCGGACACGGTTGCGTTAGCAACTATTAACCCAGATGGAGTATCGATCGGTACTCGGCATTTGTCTCCACTAGGTTGCACAAAACCTAGCTCGATTAATGCAGTTGCGACACACATTGCATTTGAACCAGACATTGAGTGTGCACCATCAGGTTGCATCGGGATAAACCCGTATTCAGCGGCAGCGTTCTTCGAGGGAAGTAAGAGGTTCACAGTCATTTGGGATTTGCCTCTGGGCTCGTGTAGGCAAAACTTCAAAAAGCTGTCATCACACTCGTTGATATAGTTCATTTGGTCGAGAAGTGTCTCGCCTGGAATATCTGGGGCTCCGCTCAGCACAATTTGTCCAACTTCGCCCTCAGCGTGTACTTCTAAAATTTCGACTTTCTTCTGATCTGCAAATTTCATTTCGGTCCCCTTTGGCTACAAACGTAGCAAAGCAACCGATCTTCATAAACGATTTTGTGGTGAGTGGTTGGTTATGTGAGTTGGGGTGGGGGGACAAAAACTTGGCCGCTTCAGTTGTTAGTTATCCCGCTCTCACATTTTTTCTGAAAAAGGTTCGAAGTGTGTTAGCTTTATATTTTCAGAAGATGGACAGTTGATCCGAACTTTTCAAATTCATGGGAGCATCTTATGCGCGTAAAGGAAATACTAAACAATTATGAACTGTGTCTTGCTGACATCGAGGTGATGCTTAACGGTGAGACCAGATCAGCACCGACCCTGTGTGTGACTGATGGACATGAGGTGATACCTCTGAATACTCCTGATGGAAGACCAATACAGATGAACAAAGCCAATGCTATCCAGCTTGGTGATGGGAAGTGGGTCTAGTCGTTCAAGTAAGGGTGGTGGTTACTGTGTATATCGATTGTACTCATGGGAAACTATGCTAGGTACCCATCATGTCTTTACTTGCACAATGCCCCAACTGTGTTCAAGACTGTGCCTATGATGCGCCAACCTGCCCAAACTGTGGACAACGCTGGCCTAACGAGTTGCTAAAACAACAGCGGATCAGAAAGACCTTGCTTTATATTGCCATGTTCGTTGCATTTGTGGTGGCTTCTTTCGTTGGTTATTTGATTAACAACATGTGAAAGCCCGTTCGCTTTATGAACATTGTCGTCACCCAGCCATAGTTTCAAACTGGATGACAACAGATGTAAATTTTATGCGTATATGATGCCGCTCATTGCTGACATGATGTAAATGTGAACTACGAGCATAATACCGCTTACGATGATCGGTTCGTTTGTGGCGTTTACACCTTCGACCTCAGCCCATGCGCTGTTCTTAGTTGTATAGCTAAAGTACAAAAACAAAGCCGCCCAGATCGTGGAGAACGCAAACAGTTCCCATGCTCCTGCTGGTGATGTAAAGAGGATGATCGCATACATCACACCCTGCGTCAGAGCATAACACCCACAGATTTTCACCATCTGTTCAGACGCTGCACCAATACCCCATTCAGTAATGGCAGCCTCAGTTTGGAAGAGGCATCTGAACCCATAGTACAGAGCCATGAGTGTTGGTATCAGTATTGCTATAAAATTAACCACTCCGCCATTAGCTTCAATCATTTCACTACTCCTTGTTGTTGGCGTGGGTCGCTTAACACACAACATCTAGATTTCCTAAACTTATCGAAAGACAACAAAAATGCTCCACCAGAGAATAAATCTGCCAGAGTCACATCCAGATTACGCCTGCATTTAGGCCTTCTTGCCTAAATACGATTTATGTCGAATCCGTACCTAGCTGTCGAAAAAGTTACAGAATCCCTTTTAGGAACTGTCAGAGTGAAAAGGTCGTTGGGTTTAGCGGCTAACGACAAACGCAGGGAAGGGGTCGCTTTCACCTAGGGCCTCTTCTCACATACCTTCCTATGTCCAACAGGAACTAAGACCTCTGCTTGTTTTTATCCCCATGCAGGGGTCTTTCTTTTCATCTTAAAACACTACCCAAGAAATCAGGGCAATTAAAACGACGTAGAAGATGCCTCTAAACCAAAGTGGTGCTTGCTTGTTATCTGACATATGTCCTCATCCACATTTCCAGTACAGCCTAAACTCTTTGTCACCCTTGCGTCCACAGACAGTGCATCGGGCTTTTTCAGCGACTTGGTTAACCGTTGTGTCGGGCCGCAAACGTTTCAGCAACTCTTCCACGCTGAACGCACTGTCATGACCGCATTTGCAAAACAGGCTAATGTGATGCTTGTTTATGAGATGCAGCTGGATCATTCTATTAGATAGGCTAGTTTTTGGGAGTATCTCACATGAAGATTAAAATTTTCATACGCACATTCACGTCTGTTGAGGACGCTGAAATGTTTAACAGCGTTCTTCATACTAAATGGCCAAAACTTTTAGAGGGTAAACAAGGAGCTAGATTCAGGCTCGTGGTGGATCAGGAAAAACCTCATGTGTCGACTGTGATATGGGAGTTTGACAATGACAAAGTGCAAAAACAAGTTGAAGAGATCATTGCTACTGAAATAGCACGTTTCTCAAAGGCGCTTCCAAACAAAGAGATGCATTTTCAAGGTAAAGTAGAATTAGATTTCTCAGGCTGAAGCTGGGTCATGTTTGTTAAGTGAGAAGTTATGTCATCATAGGTCTATGCTTTGCTATCTTGGCAATAATCATATCTGCTGTTGTCTATGTACCCCCGTACTTGAAAGAGCAGCAGCGGCTACGAGATGGCTCAATGGGGTGCGCCAAGTACCGCCGAATGTATCGAGAGGCTGGCGAAACATATCAAGAGAACCCTAATGGCAAAAAGCACATCAGAGAATTTATAGCTGCAGAGGGTTTGATGAATAAGTACCGCTGTACCTCTATTGCTTCGCAGTAGGTTCTTAAAAATTCAAAATTCTCCAAGCCAAATCCCTGATCTGTGCAGAGGCGTTTATGCAGTATCGTCGATACACCTCGTGGCAGTCGCCTAGTATCCCCCCCCAAAAAAAACAGGTGTAGCTGGTAGGGAATAGCTACACCTGTAGTCAGAGAATGGGAGTCACGTAAGAACGCAACTGAGCCGCAACAGCAAATGAGACGTTTAGGAGTTCTGCTACGGTTCGATAACAACGTGAGATACTGTAGGCTCCATCTCTAGGGTGACGTTAAGGCAACCAATGGACTAAGATTATCTTGCTTAAATTATGTGCATCTTTGAAGCAGATTGCTGAAGTTTTCAATTTTACTTGGACACATTCTTAGTTGTGCCGACAAAGCAAGCTGATCAACATCTAGATTAAAGATGGTGGTGACTCTGACATTTTAGCCATGCGCAGCTTGAGTTCTTTTTCGATCTTGTTCGCTTCGTATGGTTTCATCTTTTTCCATCGGGCACTTTCAGCACGAGTGCGACCACATCCTGTGCACCAGCCACTTGGGCCAGTAAACTGACATATATCCACGCAAGGACTTTTACGCTTTTTCATCGTGTTTGATCCTTGGATAGCGTCGCTGTCACAATAAATAATACAGGTGCCCACTTCAGTAGCGGGATAAACCTTCTGCTCATGTGCCGTGCCTCTGTCTTTACCGATCTTCTTATCGGTTATGAGTGCAGGTTAACATAGAAAGGTGGTGTTTCAAAATTGGGATTATCTCTGTTTCAAAAAGAAAACGGCTCAACGCTAGATTACCTTTGAACCCTGCGGAGCCGTTTCCCGTTCTCCTCCCTGAAGAACTTTGTGCAGAGAGTTTGATCATTTATTGCAATGAGTCAAGGATTTGATGGCTACGTCTAGTTGTCAGAGCAAACAGCAAAAAAAGACCCCGCAAAAAGCGGGGCCAGTCCAACAGGGAGTGTGGCAGTAGCCACTGTCGTGAAATAGAGTCCAGCTTAGTTTTGGCAAGACCGTGTCAAAAAAAGAAAAGGTCGGCCCAATTGACTACAAGAGGAGTGGCCGACCAGTAGCACTGACTTCGAATATAGGGAGGTGAAGTCAGGCCCCTCACATTTCGCAAGGCAACCAATGGGAAGAGAACAATGTGCCTTGCTCGTCGAAGAGCAAGCCCCTTGTGTTTATTTGTTTTCAAAGAGGAAAGAGGCTGCTCTTCTAATGACTGTTTCGCCAGTCTATAGCCACATCATGTCTCATGTTGCGACAATCTGTCAAGGCATAACAATATTTTGTTTCCACTCACAATATATAGCTATGCGATTGTGGTCTTAAACCTCAGTCACACTCAGCTACAGCAGCGGTCATACCCATCCCTGTCGTAGTGTTCACAAGTGGTATTGAGGTCGCTGCTGCCACGCAATCGTCTGCATTTGTTTGAGTGGTACTAGGGGTAGCATAGAGGTAAAACCCAAAGGCAGCTATCCCAGCAACAAGACATATCATCGTTACAGCTAGTCCGTTGTTCACTGTAGATTCCCCCTCGTAAACTTACGATCCCAAACTGTCACATGAAGTACGATCAGTGAAGAGTGTACATGATAGACAAAAAGAACGGCACAGCCAGAGATGGGGAGGCAAGATAGATGCGCCGTGAGTTCAATGAAGAAAGTTCATTCACTCAAGCTGCATAATACGTGCCAATGTTGGTGAGTGGTTGGTAATGTGAGTTGGGGTAGGAATAACTCGACTAAAATAACGAACTAAACACTTTTTCAGCGGTAATATCGGGCAGTTTGTAATCATCCTCTGACACCTGCTCTAACCACTGGGCAACACTTCCCTCATGGCTTTCTTGTATCGCCAAATGGCACATTGAGTTGGTTGCGGTGGCGCCATGCCAATGTTCTTCGTTAGGTGGTATCCAGACGGTGTCACCTGCATTGATAACTCTCGGAGGTTCGCCCCTCAAGCCGACCAAGCCAGTACCACTTAGCACGTAAAGCGTCTGTCCTAGCGGATGAGTATGCCACGCAGTTCTAGCCGCTGGTTCAAACGTTACCCTAATTGCTCGCACTCGTGCTGGCTCTGGAGCCTCAACGATAGGGTCTTGCCAGACTGTACCTGTGAAATACTCGGAAGATGCTTTCTTTGTAGGGCGTGTGCCTGATTTAAATATGTCCATGCTGCTCTCCTCGCTTAGCTACATTCGTAGCAAAGAAGAAGATTCAAATATACGACTATGTGTTTCTTGGTGGTTAATGTGAGTTGGGGTGGGGATACTTTGGTGGAAGGTGTGGAACATGTGGAAGGTTTTGGAGAGTGAATAGAGGTAGTCGTTGAAATAGAAGTCAGTGTTTAAACAATCCCCGTATAGAAACAGGCTGCCCGATTAGGGACAGTCAGTTCAACAGGGAGAGATTATGAAAAACAATGTCTTCATATATACTTCAACGACTGAACCGAGAAAAAGTTAACAAATAGCTATAGTTTGATAATTATTAAATCAGCCCCACTTTACTTAACATAGCTTCTTTTTGATTTAGACAGCTGAGAAGTGAGCAGCCCCAAAACGCTGCTTTGCTCTTTTATCAAGGGTCGTGCCTCAATACACGCGCAACAGGCGACGGTCAGCCAGTTAGGATAAATATGACAGCACTATACGGGTTTGGCAGTGAGGCTGAGCAACCAAAAGATTACAAGTGTGACTATACGCTTTGTGGTGGAAACCAAAAAGACTGGACCTCAATGAGTAATACTCAAAAAATGGTGAGGCCCTTGATTGTGACTTCGCAATTCCTTGCACACCATGATGCAAATAAAACGCCATTCTCAGACTAGTTTGGTGTGAAGTTACGAATATCTTTGCTATTATTAGATAAGTCTATACGCTGACTGTACGCGACGCTTAACAATGCATTGAGGATTCTCATGCAAATTGCGAAAGAATATGTCGCGCGCGCTTGGATATTAGAAGACTTGCGACAACATCTCACTACTGACGAACTCGATGAAGTAATACTATTTGCACGAGAAGCTGGTTATCTCGATGCTGATGCACAGTTAACTGATGCTGGTGAACGTTATTTTAGGCTTATGACTGAAGGTAAAAAGCACTTAGTCCCCACGCGATTGTTCGCTGAATTTCAGAAAATTAATGAGCTACTAACAGGTACTTGGTATCAAGTTTTTCCAAATCAAAATGTGGTTTTTGTCCTAAACATTATCGCATAGTGGAGATTTTAATGGGAAGTATGAAAGATTTTTGGGCGCGTGAATGGCTGCTTTCTCACATTGGCGAGCAACATAAAACTACCGATTTGAATGCGGCGCTAGAGATTTCACAGCGCGAGGGCTATCTTTCGAGGGACGGTTATATGACCGAGCAAGGAAGCCGCTTTGTGGAACAACAAAAAGAAATATTCGTAGCGAAAGAATATTAGTAGGGCATACAAAACAGAAATATTGAGAGGCTTGTTAGCGGCCAGCTTTTATACATCTGGAAACCCTCCACACCTTCCACACCCTCCACCGATGGAACGTGTGGAGGATGTGGACCGTTTCTCTAAGTATGGGTTAGGTAGCGTTCAAACGCATCTTCAAGATCAGCAACATAGAAGACGTTTGCATTGCTTCGTTTGGTTGGTTTGATCCCAAATTCGCCAAGAATTTGTGTGAACTTCTTCTTTGTGATTGGACGGCCATGATTAAACACCGACCAATCAGTTTCTTCGTTAAAATACCCCGAGGGAATGTTGCATCAGCTCAAACTCTTTTGTGAATATGCGAAGAATGCTCCAATTATCATGACCATTGATGCAATTAGCAAACTCGCTCCAATATTCTCCAACCAATCACCTAAGACGCCTGCAGCGAATGGACCTATTGCCTGAGCCAATGCAAAAATGATCGTAAAAACGCTTATAGAATAAGCCCAATTGTTTTCATGAAGGTTTTTTCTGGTGAAGTTTGTAATCGCACCAGGCGCCATAAATACCGATAGCCCGAATATTACCGCAGAAACAATAAGACCTAAAAAGCTGGGAAATAAAACTGGAATACTCGACCCAGCAGCAATTGTGATCAATATGAATGAGAGTGGCGAGCCATCATCAAATCTCGCAAATATCGGTTTCCAAAAAAATGGTGAAACGCAGATGCAGAGGCCTAAGATAATCCAAACCAAAGTAATTGATAGCGCAGATAACTGTTGCGATACCATCCACGCGGAAATAAACGTTAGGTATACAATGTAGCCAAGCCCAAAAGACGCATAACCTGTAAAAATTGCGTACATCGACTTGAATGGGATTTTTTGTTCATCGTTAGCGACCATATTGCTGCGTGGCAATTTACTCACGGACCATATTCCAACAGGACAAAATAATACACACAAAACGCCAATTATGACCCAGCATATTGGCCAAAACGAATTTCCATAGAAGTCTATTAACAAAGGGATTATCCCTCCAGAAATTACTATCCCTAGGCCCCCGCCTGTTCCAAATAATATGGCTATGGAAAGTGCATTCATTTTATGATCGTCCTGAAACAATGTCGATGCCAATGCACCCGCTGTTGAAAACGATATTGCACCAAATAATCCGGCCAAAAAACGTAGAACAAACTGAGACTCGATCGTCACCAGTATGCCAGTCAAAAATAAGGTCGCAGACGTACTGATCAATCCAGCGGCGAAGAGATATTTGGATGGAAATTTTTGCACAATAAGCATCGTAAAAACTGCTCCTACGATGTACCCTATCGCGTTAAGTGTACCTAACCAACCAGCTTGCATGTAGTTCCAATTCATTTCCGCCTGGATAGCAGGCAACATTAAACCATACGAAAATCTGGCAAACCCGTTAGTAACCGTAACTCCAAGTACTAAACCTAACAGTATAAACCATGCCCTAATATTGGACCGAAAGTGATTAGAGTTGTCGCTTGAAATTTCCATTTGGTTATCTGGGCGTCCTGTGAACTCAGTTGGGGTCCGATTTCTTATGGCATCACTAGAAATAGTTATTAGTTTTTGTCATCGGACAGTACTTGATGCACTTCAATTACATTACCGATCGGATCATAAAAAAATATCTGATGCCAACCTTTCACGGCATCACTTCCCCAATCAGAATACGGCACACCAGAATTTTCCAAATGAGCCATGAATGCTTCAATGTCATCTGTTCGGTAAGCTATGTGGCCACGTTCTAAAGGGTTCACCACATGTCCTGAGCGAAATGAATTTGTAACATCTTTCGGGGTTAAGTGTAATTGAATGGTGCCATCTGTGACAAAACTTACATCACCTACAAGCGATTTATCTTGATTAATTGGTGGTAAGTTTTGGCGTTCATCATCACCTAAGGTCATAACATTTCGATAGAAATCACTCAGTTCGGATACGCTATCTCCACACAGATTTAAGTGATGCAACCAAAGTTTCATAAGCGATAATCCTCACTCAATTCTCAAAACATATCGACCGTGTTACTCGATATACTCTCGCCGTTTGACAGGTACGTCAATTATTCTTTCACCAATCATTCGGTCATATTAAGCAAGCTCATCTGACTGGTCCAAATGGATCGTTAGTGCGTGGGTCTACTTGGGTCCTTAGGAAGGAGCCAAAGCCTCTCTAGGGGCACCACTTTTCACACTTGATAATGACGCAGGTCCGGTTTCGGCGGCCGACTAGTGTTTCTACAGGCTATTGGCCAAATGCCTTTTAGAAATGAGCAGATATCTTTTGGTGAATTCCAAGGACATCTGGTTACCGTTGATATGATCTTGTCAAAGCAGAGCACGCAATCAGTAGTGTGTTTTTTGACGATAATGCCAACAGCTACAAAACATAAGTTAAGTTGCCGTAGCGACTTTGGAAAACGGCACCAAGCACTTATTTTCCTCGTCCCATAAGTGTAGATTTGCTTGGACGAAGCTTTCCTTGACCGTCAAGATATTCATCTCAGCAAGGCTCGGATGATCTTTAATCGCTTTGGTCAGGCGGTAAAACGGGATGCGGCTTGAAAGGTGGTGGATATGGTGGATGCCAATATTTGCGGTCATCCATTGGAAAAAGCTGGGCAGGACGTAGTGCGAGCTGCCGTGTAGGGCGGCATCATGCAAATCCCAGTCTGCGTTTTCCTCCCAATAGGTGTATTCGAATTGGTGCTGCACATAAAACAGCCAAACGCCAATCATCGCGGCAAAGAATGTAGTTGGCAAAAAGATGAACAAAACGGGCGCAAGGCCACCAAAATAATAAACTACAGCAACACTTGCCAAAATTCCAAGGTTTGTTGCCATCGCGCTTATCCAAAAGCTCGTGTTTTTCATGTATCCAATGGGTAGGCGATTTTGCAGGAAAAACAAATAGGTGGGGCCAATGATGAACAGGGTTATTGGGTGACGATACAGGCGATATTTTAAGCGACCAAAGCGGGACAGGTTCTGATATTCAGTTACCGTAAGTGTATCGATGTCACCAATCCCACGTTTGGTCAAATTTCCAGACGCACCATGGTGGATTGAGTGAGCGCGCCGCCAAACTTCGTAGGGGGTCAGTGTGAACGCACCAAGGATGCGGCCAATCCAATCATTTATGGACTTTTTTTTGAACAGTGTTCCATGTCCGCAATCGTGCTGAATACAAAACATGCGCACCAAAAACAACGAATTCATGCAAGCAAGCAAAACAGCCAAGATGGTTGAATATGCCAGGACCCACCATGCAAGAGCCCATATCGCCACGAAGGGCACAATCGTTGCGGCAATTTCAAAACTACTGCGGTATTTGCAAGGATGGCGGTATTCGGATAGTACGCGCGCCCAATCTAGGGCTTTTTTGTTTTCTAACACTGCTTCACTGCCTTCAGTTCCATATTTCATCGCAATCCGCTTAACCGCCCGAGCAGCTATCAAACTTTCGTTATTGCTGCAACAAGTTAGATCGCACGCAGGTGTGTTGGTGCAAT
>Ga0213867_1001558_pt1 | contig 10231 bp, 7 predicted proteins | sample PICome_12_FD_160120 | JGI IMG/M metagenome (GOLD analysis project Ga0213867, IMG submission 160120) | Coastal seawater microbial communities near Pivers Island, North Carolina, United States - PICO540 | ecosystem: Environmental > Aquatic > Marine > Coastal | place: USA: North Carolina | collected... | reverse complement strand
GCCTGTATGGCTACAGTAGCTGGTGTGTGGACTGAGTGTGGCCGAGAGATGAATGCACTGGGCAAAGTCTTGCAGGCAGTGCTGGATCCATGGGCTTACTTCGATGCAATTTGCCTGAAGTATCCCTGGGCGTGGGATCCAATGAAGCCAGTCCTCACTGGATTGATTGAGGGAGTGAGCCAAATCTTCGATCTGTTGTAGATAGGGATGCAGGTGCGGGGCTAGGGGCTGTGCATATGAGTAGGATTCGCGGAGTTGTTGGGTCAAATCCTCGCAAAGGTCGAGTAGTTCGTAGTGTTGGGTAGCGCTCAAGCGTTGGCAGGGCTTGAGGCTGTCGATACAGTCAATCATTGCGCGAGCGTTATGAATGCAGGCGCGTTTGAACCCTTGCGAGGAAAGTTCTTCTAAAACAAAAAGCCAATCAGCTGTTTGCAGCCGTATGCTGAGTGCCTGTGCGACGCGCTCGCTGAGGTTATGCGCTTCGTCAATAATCAGTAGGGTGTTGGCTGGGGCGTAGTCTGCCACATTTAAGAATGTGGAGCGGGCGGATGGAGCAAAGATATAATTAAAGTCGCCAAACCAAAAGGGGGTCACGCTTAGGGTACTACAGGTTAAGTTGTAAGGGCAGATGCCGGTGGCTGCGCCGATTGCTTTGGCGCGCTCGAGTGTGAGTGTGCCAGAGGCACACAGTTCGGTGGCTTCAATGGCATGGGCTGTCCAGTTTTCTGCTAGGTTTATGTCGCAATCAGAGTCAAGGGTACAGCTGTGCTGTGCACAGTCAATAGCATGAGCTTGGCGGTTGTGCATTTGGACGAAAGGCAGGCGGCCCTCCGTCATTTTTTGTAATTGATGAATGGGGCCCGTTTGCCCGCTCGATTTTGCCGTCAAATAGAGGCAGCGGCTGATGGCGCCTGTCTGCAATTGTTGCAGCGCGTACTGGAGGACGAGGCCAGTTTTTCCAAAGCCAGTCGGAGCTTCCAGCAAAAGGTGGCGCGCCGTGGATTGCTGTAACGAGTCGATTATAGCTGCCTGCCCTGGACGAAGTTTCTCGAAGGGGGGAGCGGCAGGCTTCGATTGCCATCGCTGTTGGGCGCTTCGTCTTAGTTCCAGTTGGTGGATTAAGTTTGCTAATGCGCCATCGTCATCGATGGCGATGGCGGCGGGATCGATTGGGATGCATTGGGTGGTCCCAGTGTCTATCTGGATACCATAGAGTTCGGCACTCAATTCGTAGCACCGCCATTCCTTATGCTTGCGAGCGAGGGCCAAATAGCAGGCGAGTTGCTTGAAGTAGGACGGATAGCGCTCTACTAAGGATTCTGGGGAGGCGGGCAATGGGGTGCGGACAGTTTTGACCTCTCGCAGGCGAAGTTTGTTGCCGATCGGGATCACTTGGTCGATGCGCCCAGATAGGTGGATACTCCAATTAGCTTGAGTTAGCTGCTGGCTTAATGCGACTTCAAAGCGGGCATCAGGATACTCGATTATACAGCGTTCTTGTGCGATTTGGTGCCATTTTTGACCCAGCGCGGCCCGCCAGGCTTGGCCGCCTTTGAAGCCATGCTTGGGAGTGGCTTCAAAATTTGCTAATTCGCTGACGCTTAATTTGAGCCTTCTGTTCTCAAAGTCGATATGCATGAATGCGGGCCTTTAGTAAAATCTTCGTAGTTTAGGGCTGGCTTTGGATGCGTGGGTGATGGCGGATGCATTCAAATGCGATGCAAGCGACAACAATAAGAAGGATGCCTGATCGTGCAACTGCTTGAGCATGGAATTGACTTAGAATCCAATAACCAATAAATGGGGCTAAAGTCCCGCGGGCGCCAGTTAGGGCCATGTGGATACTCATATAGGCTGGGGATTTCTCAGCGGGCGCAATTTTTGTCACCCATAAGCTCCACAGGATTTTCCCACCGCCGAGAGCAATTCCGAATGCAGCCATCGAGAGTCCAATTACAAGAAGGTTGGTGCTGTAAAAGAATCCAGCAATGCTGAGTAAGAAGAATAGATTGAGAATATTACGATTGGTAATGAGTGAGGTTTTGTCGAATAGACGGCTCCATAGCGGGGTACTGGCAATCCGAGTGCAAGCAGGAATGACGAGCATTAGAATCGAAATGGTGGTGTTACTCGCATTGATCCCATACTTTGGGTCCGCTAAATATTCGATTCTGATAGGTAGGGTGATTAAGTTGCCGAATCCCAATAGCATCCAAGCAAATAGCAAATAGCCAAAAAAGCGATCTTGCCACATCAGACTGAGGTTTTGCCAGGGGTTTCCGGTGTGGGTCTGCGTGATCGGCGTACTAACAAAGCGCCGGCTTAGCTGGGCTAAGGCGAAACCACTCAATGCCATAATGATAAAAATTAGGGGGTAGTTTTGCAGTGAGTTGTCGAGCACAGAGCCGCCCCAGACAGAAAAGGCAATGGCACTGAGTGCTGCCAGTATGAAGGGGCGGCTCATGCGTTGTCCCCGTTCGTTTGGAGCGTAATGATCGGTGAATATTTTCAGCATAAATGGCGTACATTGTACGGCACACACCTGGCTAAAAACGATAGCGAGGCAATAGATGCTGAGATGTTTGGCCCCAGCCACGATGCAAAGGAGCAGCGCTGATACGGCAAATAAAATAGCACACGCTTGATGGGCGCACAGTTTCAGTCGCGCTGCAATATAAAGGCTAATAGGTGCCAACAGGAACCCCATCGGTCCCGCGCCAGTTATCCATGCTTTAATGGTTTCATCCGCCTCAAAATGACGGATGGCAATCACGAGTGCAAATGTGCTCCAGCCCGTTTCGAGGATGCCTAAAAATGGTGCGCGTAATTGATCGTTGCGATGGGTGCTATTCGCAACGCATTGCATGGCTAACTGAGATCAAAGCAGATATTAGCGACTCCAATCAAGCATGCGCTTTAGTGGAATGTAGGCCTGCTCGCGAATTGCAGTATCCATCTCAATAATCGGAGATTGATTTAATAGGCAATCCCTGACCTTGGTCAAAGTATTGAGTTTCATGTAGCGACAATCGTTGCAGGCACATGAATCCGTCGGTCCCGCAATAAAGGTTTTGTTGGGAACCTCTCGCTGTAAGCGATGAATCATGGCAACTTCGGTCACGATAATAAATTGATCGGCGGAGGATTCTTTACAAAATCCGATCATTTTTTCAGTGCTGCATACGAAGTCGGCATTATCGCGAACCGTTTCGACGCACTCAGGATGGGCCACCACCAATGCTGCGGGGAATTCTAGCTTGAGCGCCTCAATTGCCTGCTGAGTAAAGAGTACGTGGGCGTAACAGGATCCAGGCCATAGTTGCATGGGACGACCTGTTTGTTTCGATACCCATTGTCCGAGATTTTGGTCTGGCACAAATAGGATTGGGCGATCAGCAGGCACCTGCTCGATGATGCGTTTCGCATTGCCACTGGTACAAATAACATCGCATAAGGCTTTGACCGCTGCTGAACAATTGATATAGGCAACGATATATGTATCCGGGTTGTCCGCTTTGTATTTAGCCAGCTGGTCAGCTTGGCAGGCATCGGCTAAAGAACAGCCCGCATTTTCGTCTGGCAATAAAACAGTTTTACTAGGATTCACGATTTTGGCCGTCTCCGCCATAAAGTGCACGCCGCAAAAAACAATTTGATCGGCGTCTGCTGCTGCAGCCTGATAGGCAAGTCCCAATGAATCTCCTACGTAATCGGCAATCTGCTGAATCTCATTGACCTGGTAGTTGTGCGCTAAAATAACGGCACGCTTTTCTTTTTTGAGCTGAATCACTTCTTTTTGAAGAGCAGTCAATTCAGTCGTTTCAGCTGAGACTGGATGAAATACTTTGGGCTGGTAGTTGAGCTGTGAAGTCGCCATGTGTAGCATGCTTATTGAATATTTATATTTTGAAGTCAAGCGGGTGCCTGAGAATAAATTTTATATTTTTTTTAAAAAGTGCTTGCCAAGCCTTGAAAAGTAATGAATATCTAAGACATCAAATTTCTCTCAGAAATGAGAGTTTGGGGTAATAAGTTTCGGTTCGCCGAAACACATAAAGTAGACAACAGTTGGCGCACTTCTTAGGGGTAGGGAGTGCGCCATTTTTTATCTGATGGGGAAAGACTGGAATCAAGCTTATTTAACAGGTGACTGCCCATGGGATAAGGGAGCGGCTGCGCCGCCGCTTCGCGCCTATTTAGCGCAATCTCAAATTACTGGTACCGTATTGGTACCAGGATGTGGTCTCGGGCATGATGTGCGTTTGTTGGCCCAGGCGGGCGCATTGGTAACGGGACTAGATAGTGCTCCCAAAGCTATCGAACTCGCTAAGGGTATCGGCTCACTTGATCGGATTGACTACCAAGTTGGAGATTTTTTAGCGTTCAATCCTGCTTTAGTGGAGGGTTATGATTGGGTTTTTGAGCATACCTGCTTGTGCGCACTCGAACCTAAGCAGCGTCAAAACTATGTTGATGCGCTGTGCCGCGTGTTGAAGCCTCAAGCTGATTACTTGGCAATTTTTTATATTCAGGTCGAAAATTATGATGGATCAGATCCGCCACATCCGATCACGCGCCGAGAGATTGATGAACTCTTTAAATCCCGATTTCACATATTGGATGCGAGAGTACCTAAAGAAAGCTACTCCAGTCGACCCTATGGCTGTGAGCTGCTGATGCACATGCAAAAACGATTAGGGCATTGAATCTCTAATCGAACCCTTTCCCACGAATTTAGCTTTACGATCTGCTGTGATCGCAGGCAGAGCTCCATGGTTGCAATTTTGGCTGGGTCCTTCCGGTATGGATGGCGGCTGAAACCATTAGCTGACAAGCGCTTATTTTACAACGAAGCGCTTAGAGTTTTCTCAGGCTATAGTCGCCCATCGAGGTGCGCCGATTGACTACACGCAAGTCGTTTGACTCTGGAAAACTAGCGTGGTCGAAACGAGGGGAATTTTTATTTTTGAATAGGGCGCCTCTGCTCCCAGCACACAGAATGGCTAGAAGCCCTTCGTTCACAGATCAACGCAGTTCAAAAACAAAAGTGTCTCGTTTTGATAGACTTTTAGCATGCTGTGCGCGGGAAGCTTTGCCCAGAGCTTGCAGTTTAACTGTAGCCACGAGAGTACTGCCGGCAAGACAGCAGATCAGAAATCACGCCTTTTGGGAGGTTTTCAGAGCTGCCCACAAAGCTAAAATAATTGCGACAAGATCGCTTTAAATACTGGCCTGAGGCTAAAATGGCGCACAAATCCAGCAAAACTACTGAGCACCTAAGATTGCAGCATAATTTCTTTCGCCGAGCAACCTTGTTTGATCATCGGTAAGACATGCTCGGTATACGGCACCACTACTTCGAGGACGTACGGTCCATCATGGGCTATCATCGCTTCAATGGCGCCTTTTAAATCTTCGCGCTTGATAACACGATTGCCTTTGACGCCAAAGCCTTCGGCAATTTTTACAAAGTCTGGGTACAGTGCCTCTACATTATCCGGGCCCCCAATATTTTCTTTGTCACAGAGAATGGTCTGCCCTCGAACGCTTTCATAGAGTAAGTCTTCCCATTGCACCACCATGCCGAGGTGTTGGTTATTGAGGATGATTGTCTTGGCATTGATTTTTTCGATGTGCGCAGTTGCCAGTTCTTGGACATTCATTAAAAAGCATCCATCGCCATCAATATTCACCACTAAACGATCAGGACACGCGACTTTCGCGCCAATGGCTGCAGGTAAGCCAAAACCCATGGTACCCAATCCGAGTGAACTGATATAGCTGCGTGGTTCACGGAATTTAAAAAACTGGGCCGCCCACATTTGATGTTGGCCCACGCCTGTAGTGATAATCGCATCGCCTTGAGTGACCTCATACAGCGTTTCGATGGCCTCTTGCTGTGTGATGTGGCCGGTTTTATCATACGTAAATGGATGATCGGCCTTCCATTGATTAATTTTTTCAAACCAATCCATGAGGGCTGGCTTTTCAAATGGCCTTGTTTGTGCCAGATCATTTAAACGCGTCAGCGCGTACTTGATATCAGAGTGAATTGGGTGTTGAACTCGCTTGTTTTTATTGTGCTCAGAAACATCGATATCGATATGTACAATCGTCGCTTCAGGCGCAAATATGTCGACCTTACCGGTTACGCGGTCATCGAAGCGAGCACCAGCGCAAATGAGCAGATCGCTTTCGCAGACCGCCCAATTTCCCGCAACTGTGCCATGCATGCCAAACCAATATAGAGATTGTGGATGCTCGGCATCGAAGGCACCGAGTCCCATCAGGGTCGATGCGACTGGAAGTCCTGTTAGCTCTGCAAATTGACGTAATTCCAGGTGAGCCTCGGCAGAGATGACGCCCCCTCCAATATAGAGAACAGGGCGCTGCGCTTGCTCGATCAGGTTCAGTACTTGCTGGAGTTCTGCGTCACTAGCTTGGGGTAGGGTGCTGTTGGTCGCATAACCAGGCAGGCTGATTGAATTTGGAAATCGTGGCTCAAAAATCGCTTGTTGGACGTCTTTGGGAATGTCAATCACGACGGGTCCCGGTCGGCCGCTTTGCGCGATGTGAAAAGCTTCTTTGACCACTCTAGGGAGGTCCTCTTTTTCTAATACCAAAAAACTGTGCTTCACGATCGGCAGGGTCATCCCAAAAAAATCGGTCTCTTGGAAGGCTGCTTTGCCAATAAATTGCTGAAAGACTTGGCCGGTTATGGCGACCAGCGGAATGCTGTCCATAAAAGCATCCGCAATACACGTGACCAGGTTCGTCGCACCCGGGCCTGAGGTAGCCATGCAAACGCTAGCTTTGCCAGTTACGCGTGCATGCCCGTGAGCCATGAAGCCACCGCCTTGCTCAAAGCGTGGCAAAATCGTACGGATTTTTTGGCTGCGCGTTAGTGCCTGATGCAGTTCCATGGAAGCTCCTCCAGGATAAGCATAGACGACGTCCACCCCTTCGCGCTCCAGTGCGTGGATTAAGACATCGGCACCTTTCATGGCGGGTCCTATTTCGTCAGCTTGAGGATGGTCTTTTGTGGCCTGAGTGTTCATGGTCGATACATTTTATGCGGTACACTGATACGTGAGCGAAATAGCTACAAGTCAATTTTTACGGGAGTCAATCGTGTATATGTCTTGGTCTTCGTTGGTGCCTGACTATCGTATGCAGATTCAAATGCTAAGAACAAACTTGAGGGTTGCCTACAACGGGTACCCGCATCTTAGTGCAAACATATGCCATCACTTTTATTTTTGGGAGATCTCGTGGGACGGCCGGGACGTCGCCTGGTGATCGATTATGCGCAGCGCTTGCGACAGCATTTTGCTGCTGACTGGTTGCTTGTGAATGCGGAAAATGCTGCCGGTGGTTCTGGCATAACTGGTAAAATTGTGGGCGAACTCATTGCGGCGGGAGTTGATGGCATCACACTGGGGGATCATGTTTGGGACCAGAAGAATTTTGAGAATGAAATAGATCATTTTGAACAGTTGTGTCGCCCAGCAAACTTGCCGTCCCATAATCCCGGGCGGACGCATATTATTTTGGAAAAATTAGATTTCCGTTTAGGGGTATTGACGGTGCTTGGACGTAATTACTTAAAGCTCAAATCTGGCTGTCCTTTTGAGGTGGCGGATCGCAAGCTCGAAGAATTGCGGTCGACTTGCTCAGCGGTCTTGGTGGAAGCTCACATGGAGGCCACTTCAGAAAAAGTAGCTTTAGGTTGGTATTTAGCTGGTCGCGCCAGTGCAGTCCTAGGCACCCATACCCATATCCCGACTGCGGACGAGCGTATATTAGATTCCGGAACTGCATACTGGACAGATGCAGGAATGTGTGGGGCCTATCGATCTGTTCTCGGAAGGTGTATTGAGCCAGTAATCGCCAGCTTTGTTGACGGCATGAAGCGGCGGTTTCCCGTGGCAGAGCAAGATGTACGCCTCAGTGGTTGCTGCATACAGTTAAACCCATTAAATGGGCGCGCCGTAAAGATTGAACGTTTTTTGCTGACCGAGTCCGAGCTTCAGGAATTGAGCTAGTTATAATTTTCAGGCTAGGCTTCTATAATAACATCATCAGGACCGGATGGCACACAACAGCAGAGTAGGGCATGTTCTGGGTCAGGCTCGCCGGTATGCCCCATAGGGTAATCCACCGCACCCGAGACGACGCGGTGCTGACATGCAGTGCAATTTCCCATGCGGCAACCGTAGTCCAGGTCGAGGTCGTTGGCCTCTGCGAGTTCCAATATGGAGTCTTCGTCATCTGACCACTCGAGTTCTACTTGGGATTTTACAAAAACTATCTTTGCCATACTATATGCATTAAGATTCAAAATCGAAAATGCAAACTGTCTGTCTAATTTTGTGAATTCTTTTATGCGCACTCAGCATGTTTCATATAGATACAGGATCTATCGCATAGAATCTGACGGCAAAACGGGTCATAAGTTATGGGATTCTTCGGTATTGTATTTCATTAGCTCAAATAAAAACGTACAGTGTTCAGTTGTTATAAGCTGCATTTACGTATCGTTTTGTTTTTATATCAGCGGTGTAGCATAGCTTAGCGTGTTCCTATCTCGAAAGCATTTACTTCTGGATACCTCTGAATTCATAGATATCTGGTTCATTTTTAATGTAGGGCACCTTTAAAAAATCTACCATGTGCCGTTATATATATTTGGTCACCGATTTGGAACGATCTGTTAAATGTAGCCTTGATCTGTGTAAAAATTGCTTGTTGCCATCAGTAAAACTTACCACAGTTTAGGCAGATATATTCTGTTGTTGATTAATTTTATTTTTTAAGTTCTTTATTGTCAGACTTTAGTGAATTTAATGCTGGTTTGGCATGTAGTCTGCTTAAACAACTTAACCGCAAGTGTGATCCATAGCGGTACTCACTAAGAATTAGTTAATCCAAAAAAAAGAATAACCATGCCAGATGTATCATTAAATGCCAGTATTCGAGGAACGCTGCAATCTCTGAAACAATCCTCTACGCTTTTTGACCAAACCACTGAACGTTTAGCTTCCGGTAAGAAGGTCAGCTCAGCTGTCGATAATCCGACCAATTTTTTCGCATCTGTCAATTTGACTGATCGTGCCGCAGGGCTCTCCTCTCGTTTGGATGGGATGGGGCAAAGTATTCAACAAATTAAAGCAGCAGATCAGGGGATTACCACAATCCGCAGCTTTATTTCAGCGATGAAAGGGGTTGTCAACAATGCCTTGGGTAACACAGATTCCGATGCACGTTTGGCATTAGGCAAGCAGTTTAACGAATTGATTGTTCAGATGAATACGACGGCAATTGATTCCAGCTATAGCGGTGTTAATTTATTGCGATCTCAAGAGACGACCAAGGTACAATTTAATGAGACTTTTGATGCTTCGACATTGGAAGTCAAGGGCTTCAATGTTGGTGGACCCGGTGGAACTAACGTTAGCGGAGCCGATGCCTCAGGTGCATTGGCTTCAGCTGGCGGCTTTGCGTCCTACAATGTGACTACGGTCAGTGAATCTGGGGCACTTGTTACGTCGGAGGATGCGGCGATCGCTATCTCTGTGCAGGGTACTAACACTGCCTATGGAATTCAAAGTGCTGCTACGGATGCGAGCGCTCAAAGCCATGAAGTTTCATGGGTCGGTACCGATTACAAAGATGCATTGGCTGGAACGATTCGGGAGTTGGAGTTATTCGATAATGCGCTCAAGACTGAGGCATCTAATTTAGCTCAAAATCTAGCCACGATTACGATTCGCGAGGAGTTTTCTGCAAATATGATTAACACCTTGAATTCTGGCTCTGACAAACTGGTATTGGCAGATTTGAATGAGGAAGGCGCCAATTTATTAGCCCTGCAAACATCTAGTCAATTGGCCTCGCAGTCTTTGACGCTGGCATCGCAGCAGTCGCAGCAAGTTTTACAGCTTCTTGGATAGGGAATAGGTAAGTAGCATACAGAAAAAGCGAGTCAATTTGACTCGCTTTTTTTATGCGCACCAGGCGGGGCGCGCTTACTCGTATACGTAGATGCAATACGGTAAAAATTCTGGATTATGACTCGAGGATTTCCATCTATATTAGGGCACTTCTGAAAACCTACCAAGACCGAGACGAATACAATTTTGATTTTGAGCAAGGCGATTCTGTGCACAGGAGGGCTGGAAGCCCTTCGTGCGCAGATCAACGCAGCTCAGAACCAAAAGTGTTTCGGTTT
>Ga0213867_1001556_pt1 | contig 10243 bp, 5 predicted proteins | sample PICome_12_FD_160120 | JGI IMG/M metagenome (GOLD analysis project Ga0213867, IMG submission 160120) | Coastal seawater microbial communities near Pivers Island, North Carolina, United States - PICO540 | ecosystem: Environmental > Aquatic > Marine > Coastal | place: USA: North Carolina | collected... | reverse complement strand
AAAGAAATCAATTTGTTTTCGGACTGGAATTTGAGCGATGAAATTTCGCAATCAATTGTAGGCAGCAACATGAGAAACTTGATTGTGTTCAAGAATGGAGGTAATTTTTCTGTAGACGTTGAGCTAGGTGTGGATGATGTAAATCCTCTGAGGACTAATTTTGAGTTTGTTTCGGCTGCTTTGGAATTGAATGGCTTGAATATTAGACTTCCACCTGTAGGCGAAGGATGGTTCGATACTCTTTATCTTGATGAAAACCTAAGGGTGCAAACCAATTCTCGCGACGATTTAACTGTGTTCACTCCCAAATAGTTCTCATTCATAAAAACTTTGTACATCGCTAGGACATTTTTTGACTATTTACTTGTTCAAATCTACTTTTGTAGCTCTCTTCATCACTTACTTGTTCTAAAGAGGAGTAGTAGCATTTACATATATGTTTGAAAGGCGAATCGTCATTTTTCTCATCATTGCTTCAAGAGTCCCAACATACTGAGTAATTACCCTTGGTATTACGAGAACACACCACCTGAGTAGCAGCTTCTTTCGTACTCTTTAAATATTGTACCGAAGGTATCATGAAACCACTAAGAATCTCTTCTGATTCCTTTTAATCGTGGACCCTGCAAGAATCAATTGTCTGCTTCTTACGATGCTAATGGTCGAATTCCTTGCCTTGTTTCCTTCAACGAAATGACCAACTACCAGCGAATCGTTTTTATTTTTCCATGCGAATAGGAGGTGCTAAGGAACGTCTTAGAAACATTGCTTGTTGCAAAAGTAACATCTACTTTCTAAAATTACTCTAAATAAGGAACTTCGATTTCTTCAGCTCTCTTGTTAATCGTCCTCTTGATAGGATTGTGGATTCGCGTCGTTTTACCTCGAAAAGTCGGGTTTTAGTTATATCGTTCAAGACCTTTCTTGATGTTGGTGGCCGTAGGTCTTATCATCCGAAATAATAAACAATCTAAGAATTTCAGCTGGAATGAGACTATGAAGCACATTTTGAGGTTCTCGAATAGCCAAGATTTTGGTTTATAATCATATCAATGATGAGAACTTATATATTTGCATGCATACGTTGGTACTCTCCATTGATTAGCATGGCAACTACAATTTTGTCTTTTACTTAATATAAAGGACAAAGGAAGAACTATAAAAATAAAGACAAGAGTTATAAGTTAAGTATGAGATCATGGGTGGTGGCAATACGTTGATGAGAGACTTCACAACTATCATCACAGAAACCTCACCTACTATTTGTCTATATTTTCAAGAAGCAACATATTCATTGCCCGAAGAAGAAGTAAGTCTATTACTTACCGCTTTGTACGTAAATGGTATCGGAAAAATGTGGCGCGTTATTTGTAGATGTTAGTGGGGTAACTTCTCTCGTAATACGGAGATAATTACTAAGGTTTAAAGAATGAAGCAACGCTGTAGTTAGTCTAAATGTTTATGACACTCAACGATTCAATCACCTCCTAACCTTGTAACGCACAATGGACAAGACAAAGCAATTACACAGAAACCGTTTACTTGCCTATTGTTCGGCGTTTTATACTAGCTTGGTTTAGAATTTGAGCACGACAACGACTCTTTAGCGTTCAAAATTACATATTGAACAGACTATCCTCGCTGCATCCGTGCCTATCATCATTCGTCTAACCTCACCCACAGAAAGTGAAATAATCATGATGCTTAGCCCATCAGCTTTTGAAGTTAAAACGATCATATACGTGCTCCATGTGTGTGTGTATCAAAATCTATCCCCTTAAGAAAGATATAGATTGTTACCAGAAGAACGATTCATCACTGTACAACAAAGAATGCAGATATCTGCGTTGCCTGTTTTAAGTAACAAGTATTCCTAATTTTTTCATTGGTGTTCCGTCGACGACGTTCTGCCTACTTAAGAGATGAAAACGTATTTAAGATGAAAACAAAACGCTAGGCAGTGAACACATCTAAGCATTTTTTAAGTATAGGAACGCTATGAACTTACATTGTTAGAAGAAAGCCGATCCAATGACAGTGACATTAGTGTACCTTTTCCTCTTTACTGATATCACAGGGTACATGATGACTTCACTATTGAAACTCATAGAAAGTGTTATTAGATATTAGTATTGATGAAGAGACAAATAATAAAAATAATCTTGGCACACCATACATAGAACGAATCTGTATAATACTATACTTTTCGTAAAGCTGAGATTATAGTAGAGATATCTAATGTTAAACAAAAGAACGTTATTTACGGATATGATTTCTTGACAACAATTTACTAGTGAAAACTTAAACTTCGAAGTTCTAGAGAGTAAACGAAAGTTTCGTGTGACGTGTGAAATTTTTTTGTGTATGATGGGAAAAAGTTAATTTTATGAGATATGATAGATCTGCTATCATTCGATTCTATTTTTTGTAACATATGACATATCACATGTTTGCTTCTTCTCACAAGAATGGATGTTGTTCATTTTGCAATTATATATATATACATCTACGAGAAGTGTAAAGGTCGCAGACATATTGGAATCGATATCTATCAGAAACGAGAGTATCAAAATATTTCTCACCTCATAATGAGTTCAAATATTTTTGGATTAAAATATATGTAATGCCTCGCAGTAAATTTTCAAAGATCAGCGTAATTATGTCGATTTATTGTAATTCGATAAATTGTTGTCTTATAGATTTATGTGTATGCTATGTGTTTAGTAGGCACGTGGAGAAAGCTGCTTTGTGCAGAAAGTCTTTTCGAGATCCTCCGCACAAATTGCAAACAAAAAATACCAGCAGCTTCACAAATTGCCCCAACGCTCGAGAGTCAGGATGCCAAATCAGAGGCCGCGACGAGGAGCCGCAGCCGTCATCAGGCAACGCTCCCAGCGTTCCAGGAATCGTTCCTTAAGTCGCACGGGCGAAGAGGATACTGGCGGAAAAGTACGAAATAGTGCGCAGTCGTTAACTGTTGATCGAGCTAGCTCTCATGCAAAAAGCAGCACAAAAACTGCTAGTCGCAATAAAGCAGCGATTAGTTCAAAGAAGAAATCTCTGGTAATGAGAGCGGTTAAAAACGATCCCGATATGGACGAAATGATGCTCACCTCGATCATGCTTGGAGGCTGTCAAGTATGTGGAGAGTCAAATGATCGTTCATCATTGTTAATATGTGATGGTAAGCCCAACGTTGTGTACCAATCGAGATGAATTGTATTAGTTTTATATCCTGTAACTTAATTTTTGGTCGATTATCATCGTTATTTTAACATGTTATCCAGGCCCCAATTGTGGGGCAGAATATCATCAAGATTGTTTGTTTCCTCCTCTAACTCATGTCCCTGAAGGAGAGTGGTTCTGCCCCGAATGCGAAGAACTAGGGAACTATACCAATGAATTTTTGTTAAATGATGGGGTACATAAAAGTGCCAAGATAATTTTTGCGAACGGCATCAAATCTATCAAAGATAATCCCAACGATATCGAAGTTAGGGTCATACTCAATACCAGGAGATATGTACCACCCACTTTTGCGAACCAATTTTCTTTCTCGTTTTTGCAAAAACTAAAGAAATCGAAGTGTGCAGAACATCTAGTTGATGCTGATTTTGATGAATATAACTGTTCCGTTTGCAGATGTCCAGGTGATGTCTTCTTTTGCGACACATGCCCAAAGTTATTTCATGAAAAATGCATTCCGTACGGGCCCGCAAAGCTATCATTTGAGCGCGGAGATAAAGTTTGGAGTTGTCATAAGTGTATTCAAAATGGGCTGAGATATCTTGGATCAAGATCTCAACGAAGTCGAAAGAAATGTGTTGTCTGTAAGAAGATCGGAGGTAAAATGGATCAATGCTCGCACTGTAGTAATTATTTCCATCCATTTTGTTCCCGTTTCCAGTCTGTTGGAGCACCGCTTTGTTCATCCTGTCAACATCAGAAATCAATGAAGTCTACGCTGAACGAAAGTCCAAGGATACGAACGCGTTCTGGATCCTCGAACTTTGTATACGAAGACAAAGATGAACCAATTGATGACGAAGAAGATGAGGGTGAAGGAGAAGAAAGTCAAGACGATGGAGCGAAAGACTTCCAAGACGAAGATGATTACAGCGAATCAGATGAGGTGCCTGAAATGCCACTTGCCCCTGTAAAACGCCCACAGATGAGATTGATTCCTGTACCCATTGTTGCAAGTGTATTGCCGAAACGGAAAAGATATAGGCCTGATTTACTATCGAATGGCCAACTCAAACCTACTCCTGGCTTCTTCCTCTATTTGGAAGAGAGGAGCGCAAAATTTGAAAAAATTATAAAGAGGCGTATGGGTGGAAAGAAGTATAAAAAGCTCCCGAAGATTGAACAAAATGTACATCTGGCGAAGGAAGCCGCCATCTGTTGGAGTAGGGAGGCGCTCAAGATTCGTAGGCATTGGGACAGCAAACTCACGCCTGAGCTAAATGCGAGTATAAGGAAGTGGGTAGCTGAAAATGCATCTGATATCGAGTTAGCAAATGAAAACGGTAGGAAGAAACGCCAATCAAAAATTGTTCCGAAGCAAGTCCCTGTCAAGAGGCAGAAAGTGCTCGCTGACGCTATTTCTTTTGAGAGGCGAGATCGCGGTGGCAACTCAATCTTTCATGATCTACTGCAAGACGATCGGTTCCATCCTCTTCCTATCTTCGGTCGTAGAGGAGGATCGATATCATGTGAACGTCTAAATCATTCAAAAATGACAATCCCTAAATTTTTTGTTCAGGGTCCATTTTCGTCATCTCTTGGAGATGACTGTATTGGATGTACCCGTGGGTGGTGTCATTTTTGCCCCGTCCTTAAGAGGATGTTACCAGCGGTTGAACACAGGGCCAAACTTCAGCCACCTACGACAACACTTGTTGCGACTCGAATAGCTTTGGGGGATAAAAGTAACAATCTTTTTGAAAAAGATATATATTTATCTGAACCAAAAAAGCGCGGGGAGGATGTTGGTAGCTTCGTCATGGAGTTATCGAAATCCAACCAGTATAGAAATAAAAATACGGGATCAAAAGATATTGATTTGGGAACTGGTATTGGAAAGTGTTATCGGTGTAAGTGTGGTGCGGTTGCCCACTCAATGAAGGGGTGTAATTTATGTTGTAGAAAATTTTTGTCTAAGGAATGGTCAAAACTGCCTGCTCCTGAAGTCAAAAAAGATGAAAACGAAGACTTTATATCAAACGGTTACGAAACTGTTGAGTCTGTCGCTCTCCTCCGTGCCCCAATGATCGAAAACACTTTTGACGAACAACGAGAGCATGATCAAAATATTGCTTCAATGCTCTGTCATCAAAAATGGAAGCCAATAAAGGTGCTTTCCGGTGATCGAGGAATGGTCGAGCAGCAAGAACGGAAGGCCAGCCCAGATAACAATGAAAGTAGAGACTCAACGACTTCGGTCGACTTCCATGACAATCGAGAAAGCCTTAAGAATTCGACGAACAATGGAATCAAGAGTGACAGTAATGGGATTGGCGCGACTCGCAGATCGAAGCGCTCATCGGATACTATTGTGGAGAAAGATTCTGCCGAACGTGCAGAAGAAGAAAAGGCGCGTCAAGAAGCGATCAATGATTTACACAGAAAATGCCGTGCAATTTCATTGCTTGGAACATTTCTGGCAATTGCCAGAAGGGATCCTTTACGTCTATTTGCTGAACCAGTTCCCTCAACTGTTGTTGGATATCACGAAAGAATAAGAAATCCAATGGATATGGGGACAATTCGGATTAAGGTTCTAAATGACGATTATAGTGGACTGAGTGGACTGGTAAACGACATAAAGTTATTGTGTAACAATGCTATGACTTTTAACTTACCGAATTCCGTCTACTACAAAACTGCTACGGACATGTTAAATTGCTTAGACGAAGTCGTGGAAAGGGCGAAGTCATGGGAAATGTCCATTAAAGCAGCACATTCTTCATCATCACGAGAGGCTGTTCGTTTTGGAGTATCCAATGCTGATCCATTTGAAGCACTAAGGTCACAATGGTCAGGGGCTGCAGAAGTCTTGGATGATTATGATCGAATGAAGAATCTTGTCCAATCGGACTTTTTCAGATCAAAAGAAAATGAAAGTGCGTTATACGGGGCGATGGTTGTCCGGAGAGCTGCAATGTCAGCAGCAACTTCAATTTCTTCTGACATAAGTCCTGTTATTTGTAGGTCAGTTAGAGAAGATGACGAGATGAGGCGGCTTGTCAACAATAGTGTTGCCTCTCTTGCTTCTACTTCACGACTCTTGGACGAGCCTGGTTGGCGTGAATCTTCACTACTGCAGTATTTACATTCTGTCCAAAATAGACGGGTAGAAGCTAAAGGTATGTCTAAGAGTGGATGCGCACGTTGTGATGATTTAAGTATAAAGGAAGATACAAAGCTAGCGATGATGACTGAGGTTCTACGAAATTCAAGATGCAAGGGCAAAAGCAAAAAAATGCTAGAGGATAAGGAGAAGGGAAAAGAAAATAAGAGATGCAAAGTTGTGCCTTCAAGATTGGCGTATAGTCTTACCAGTCAGTCCACCGTACATCATAACGAAAATAAAGTTGGAAGTGATGTTAGTGTTCGAGGGAGCGGCATACATGGTTGGGGCTTATTTGCAGACCGACCCTTCAAATCCGGCGAAATTGTCGCTGAATACCTAGGCGAGTATGTGACCAATGCTATGGCTGACAAAAGAGAATTGATTTATCAGGAAAGTCGTATCCAAGATTATCAATTTAGAGTAAGTTCGGATCTTGTTATTGACGCCACGCTTCAAGGTGGCCTGGGTAGATATATCAATCATAGCTGCACTCCAAGTTGTATTGCAAAGATTGTCGACGGTGACGAACCAAACAAACACCTCCGAAGAGTTTTAATTATTGCACAAAGGGATATTTTACGTGAAGAAGAAATAACATACGATTATCAGTTTCCTCTTGAGCTCGATCTTGAAGCTCGCATTCCGTGCAATTGTGCGTCAGAGAAATGCCGTGGTTTTATGAACTGGGATTTACCAGAATGTACAAGTGTATCAGACGGTGCCAAAGGAAGTCCTGGAGTTGCTGGAATTCGTGCAAGATCAACCGGAACAAGCAGTCATACAGCAAGAATAAACTACTCGCGATCGCCTTGAATATTTTATTTTAGAACATTAATCTAAAAGTTTGTGTTTTGCCATAAAATGGTACTGAGAATGGAGTCAGAAATAAAGCTATCTTTTCGATCTACATGTCAAAGTAGTGAACGAATTGTCAATATGTTATTCATCTCACGAAACTGTTTTGCCAAGACAATTCCAAAATTCATGGAGACCGTATACTTGGTGAAGAATTCTCTTGGAGGGTCCCTCTGCACAAAATTACTTTCCTCGTCAAAATTATTGTTTATTTTATCCTAGGACACTGAAGAACATGAAAGCGTACCTATATCTGATGCTTAGGAGGTGAAAGCTGTGATTTACGTAAATTAAATTACAAAAAGCAATAGAAATATCTATCAAGTATTCTTTCGTAGATAGTCTACACTCGTATAATTTTCTCTTGTCCTAGCCAGACGACTAATATCCTCCTTCTCTTGCCCTCGGGGCACATTGAATGATGTCATCGACACGTAATATCATTTCGGCAGCTTCAGAAGCAGATATCAGCACTTGTAGTTTCGATTTGAATGATTCGACGATTCCAAGTTTCCTCATACATGCTATGCTGCCATTGTACATATCTAAACCATATGTAGATTTTCCACTCGCATGTGCTGCACGCAATTGCGTGACAAGCTCGGCCGAGTCGTATCCCCCATTATCAGCTACAATCGTTGGTAGTTGCCGCAACGCACGAGCAAACGCCTCCATAGCCAATGCTTTTTTCCCAGGCGTTTCTTCCACGTGACGATCGATTGCCTGTGCCATAAATATTTCTGTACATCCTCCGCCACAAATAGTCCTCGGTTCTTTCACAGTGGATGTAAGTACACATAAGGCATCATGCAAGGACCGTTCCGCTTCGTCCAAAACATGAGTAGATGCACCACGTAACACAATTGTACAAGCTTCTCCGGCCTTACAACCACCAAATCGTAATATCTTATCTTCTCCAATCATCACTTCTTCGATGACCTTGCATTCTCCAAGGGTCACAAGATTGGGATGATCGAAGGTCGACGCAAGTTCCCCACCAGTAACCGCTGCCAACCTTTCTACTCCATCAAAGTCGGCATGTTCGATGGTAACCACACCAGCCTCCGTAAAGATTTGTTCTGGAAAGTTATAGATGAGCTGTCGATTTATGAATACATTTATTCCATGATCGATGATCTTTTCGCACTTTTTACGCATTTTTTCCTTTTCTGCGCGTTCAATTTCAGCTACTTTATTGACGGAGTCGACCCTTACTCGACTTCCATAAATCTTAATTTTATCCGTATCCATTGGCGTATTGGCGATCAAAATCTTGGCGTTCTCAATACGTTTCGGCTGTCCGACACCGATTTTCTTATCTAACAGAAATCCTTCCTCGAGGTACGAGTCTCGTAATGATCCGCCCGGTCGCTTCATGATTTGGATATAATCCAAATTCCCAGAACCCTTTAACCGAAGCACCGCATCGACAGCCAAGTTAGCAAAGTACTGCTTATCATGCGTGAGGAGTTTACTGCTGAGCGTAGTCATGGCAATTTCGACTAAATCTGATCGAAATGCATCTGCATCTGAGCTATTATCAATAGCATGAGCCTCCAATGCTGCCCTTGCATAGTTTCTTGCCAAACGCCAGCCCTGAATGATCGTCTGTGGATGTATACGCTGGGCGATCAGACCTTCCGCCTGTCGAAGAAGTTCTCCCGCAAGGACGGTAACGCTCGTGGTACCATCACCCACCTACAAATCATTACATTCGGAAAAGGTAACAACGTCAAATATATTTATCATACACATTATTTGAAAACATTAGTGATGGAATGATAAACATGCATGCAAATTACAAACACACACAAACTTCATACAAGGAACTCAACATAACATAACAAAACCAAAACCAAAGACACTGCAACAATATCTTACCTCATCATCCTGAACCTTCGCAATATCCACCAAAACCTTTCCTGCAGGATTATCCACATGAATGGATCGTAATATCGTCGCACCATCATTCGTCACACTCACGCTTTGATCGTGTGCACTGAGCGTTTGCAATATCTTATCCATACCTTTCGGTCCAAGTGTCGTTTTCACGAGATCGGCAATGGCAATGGCTCCTACGAAGGAAGAAAGTCGAGCATCTTCTCCCTTGTGTACGTTCGTACCGCTGGATATGTAAGCTGCCTCCATGATTGATGATGATTGATGATGATGTTCGTCCTGAATAAAATGGGTTTGTGCGTGTGTATATGCTCGGCTGTGTTTGGGTTTTAGAAGTTGGAATGGATTATATCACGACAGATAAGTGAGGGAGCATGAATAATAAGGATAATAATGCTCTCAAGGTGTGATAAAACAATGTCGGTCCATGTCCGGGCAAGCGCGGGGATTTTTAGGTTTTTGTGTCTTGGTTGTTGGTTTTCGGGTTCATTTCAAGCCACTCAGATTTTCGAATTGTAACAGTAATTTGTAACGTTGATAAGGATGTTTTGTACTAATTTAGCTTAATGTGTACATGTACCGGTATACAAAAACAAAAATACGTGCCGCCTGCTGTCAGCACCGAAGACAAACAAAAACAAAAACACCAACACCAACACCAACAACAGCAAACTACTGTCAACAAACCGCAATAATAACTGCGGTTTGTTGGTGGTCCTTCACGTTCCGGTCAAATACACGCTCACCACACACCGGTGCCAGCCGTGTATTTCCACTTTTTTAGCCTTCGACGGTTAATTACCCGTATTTTCGCTACGTGTCTGTCTCTCGCATCGTTTACGCTCCCGTTCGTAACCGTTTCGTATTCATTCATCGCTACGTGTCTGTCTCTCGCATCGTTTTCGTTCCCGCTCGTAATCGTTTCGTACTCATTCATCACTACTTGTCTGTTTCTCGTCTCGTGCTCATACCCGTTCGCAATCGTTTCGTATTCATTCGTCGCTACGTGTTTGTCCCTCGTCTCGCGCTCGTTCCCGCTCGTAACCGTTTCGTATTCATTCGTCGCTACGTGTCTGCCTCTCGCCTTGTGCTCGTAGGCATCGCCACGTGTCTGTCTCTCGTCTCGCGCTCGTT
>Ga0213867_1001555_pt1 | contig 10249 bp, 9 predicted proteins | sample PICome_12_FD_160120 | JGI IMG/M metagenome (GOLD analysis project Ga0213867, IMG submission 160120) | Coastal seawater microbial communities near Pivers Island, North Carolina, United States - PICO540 | ecosystem: Environmental > Aquatic > Marine > Coastal | place: USA: North Carolina | collected... | reverse complement strand
CATTCTCATCCTGTTTATCAATATTATCGGCGGTTTCGCTATCGGCACCTTGCAGCATAATCTCGACGCCGGGACGGCCGCACAGAACTATGTGTTGCTCACTATCGGAGACGGGCTGGTTGCCCAGATCCCATCCATGCTGCTGTCCACTGCAACAGCCATCATCGTTACCCGAATGTCCAGTGAACAGGACATGAGTGCCGAAGTGACGCGCCAATTGACGGCGAACCCGCGGGTGCTTTTTGTTGCTGCCGGTGTGATTGGGCTGATGGGTATCGTGCCTGGCATGCCCAACCTGGTCTTTCTGTCCTTTGCCTTGCTTCTGGCCGTAGCGGGTTACCTCAAACAACAATCCCTGGCGGAAGAAGTGGTGGTTGAAGAGGTTGAGATTACTGAGTCTGATCAGCCCCGCAGCTCAGATCTCAGCTGGGAGGACGTGTCCACGGTTGACCTTATTGGCCTTGAGGTGGGCTATCGGCTGATTCCATTGGTCGATACCAATCAGGGTGGTGACCTGCTTAGCCGTATTAAAGGCGTTCGCAAGAAGCTGTCCCAGGAGCTTGGATTTCTTATCGATTCGGTGCACATCAGGGACAACCTTGATCTCGGGCCCACCCAATACCGAATCAGCGTTCATGGTGTTTCGATGGGTGAGGGCGAGGTATTTCCAGACCGAGAATTGGCGATCAATCCGGGTCAGGTGTTTGGTGAGATTGAGGGCGTTAAGACGAAAGATCCTACTTTCGGTCTGGATGCGCTTTGGATTGATCCCCTGCAACGAGACGCAGCCCAAACGGCGGGTTATACCGTTGTTGACAGCAGCACCGTTATCGCCACACACCTGAGTCAATTGCTGAGGAATAACGCCCAGAAATTGATCGGCCAGGATGGCGTTCAACAGCTTCTGGACCGCCTCAAGCAAACGTCCCCCAAATTGGTGGAAAACCTGGTGCCCGGCACCATGAGCCTCGCCGACATTACCCGCGTGGTTCACAACCTGCTCGAGGAGGGTGTCCCCATTCGGGATATGCGCACTATTGCCGAGACCCTCGCCAGCCACCGGGGGCCCGATACGGATCCCGATGGATTGACCGCCTCGGTCAGGGTGGCGCTTGGGGCCTCTATCTTCCAGTCGGTCAACGGTATGAGCAATGAGCTTCCCGTGATGGTGCTGGACGCGCAGCTCGAACAGATGATTGGTCAGTCATTGCAGCAAAATCGCGGCATTGTTGAGCCCAACCTGCTCGACAACCTGGTACGCAGCATTGGTGATGCCGCGACGCGCATGGAGAGTGAGGGTGCCGGTCCTGTGCTGTTGGTATCAGGCCTGATCCGCACCTTCCTGTCCCGCTTGCTTCGGGGCCGTATGAACAATTTTTACATACTTGCCTATGAGGAAGTCCCCGCTGATAAAAGCATCCGCGTGGTCACCACAGTGGGCGGTAATGCGTGATTGGCACGGTATCTGCATAGTCAGGGGTAGATAAGGTAAAAGCGTCGGTTTTCCGTCGCAGTTGAGGAGACATAAGGCATGAACGTGCAGCGATTTACCGGCAGGGACAACCGCTCTGCCCTCGATCAGGTCCGGCAGCATCTGGGTCCCGATGCCCTTGTGCTGTCCAGCCGGCGTACCGGGGACGGCATTGAGATCTGTGCGACTGACGGTTTACCGGAGTTGGCACAGGCATCTAATTCGGTGGCTGGGACGGGCACAGAAAATGAGATTCAGCTCGCACAGCTAAAACGTGAACTCGCAAGTTTGAGGGAAACACTACAGCAGGCACTGGGAGAGCGGCGATGGCAGGACAGTGCCGGTAGTCCCCCCGTTGTGGCCACGGTTGCTCAGCGACTCGCCACCCTCGGCCTGGGCCGGGTGCTATCGGGTGAGCTCGCGGACAGCGTTTCAGGCGCGACGGGTCTCGAGGCGGCCTGGCACGCCGTCACACAACATTTGATTGAGCGCCTGAATAGCCTATCCGATGAGGAGCTGTCTGGATTCAGGGTCAAAGCCGTTATAGGTGGCAGTGGTAGCGGTAAGACGCGAACGGCGGAGGCGCTGTTACAGGCTGCTGCATCTCGCCATGCTCCGGACCAGATTGTGGTGGTGCATTGCGGCGACCAACGGCAGGAGACCCTGCTGACAGATCTGGCCGCTCGCCTGAACATTCGTCAATACGGTGCCGAACAGCATGATGAACTCGCGGCGATACTCTCGAACTGCCGCTGGGCGCGGGAGATCATTATCGATACACCTGCCCTGAGTCCGGGTCGTGGTTCACAGGATCCCGTGCTCAGCCTTCTGGCTCGGCAGCGTGGTGGCCTGGCGGCCTTTGTCACGCTGCCGGCTAACGCCAGCAGCGATCATTTACGAGAGATCATGGCTCACACCAGGGGCTTGCCTCTCGCCGGCGTTGTAACAACCAAGGTCGATGAGACCAGTTCGCTGGGCGCGATCATTGATGTGGTGGTGACCGAAGAACTTGCGCTGGCGGGTCGCTTTGATTTGCGCGTGGAGCGTGTGTTGCCGGTATCAGGTAATGAAATGCTGACAAACGCCAAAAGACTTGCCAAACGACGTATGGAGCGCAAGGCCAACCAACTCAAAGTGGCGGTCTGACAGGTATGTACGGTCTGCGCTACGATATGGGCACAATGCCCGCCATGCCCGTCCGTCAGGGCGCGTATGAGAGCATTTTCAGGAAGGAGAAATCCATGCAGGTAATCGCCGTCACAGGCGGTAAAGGTGGCGTGGGCAAGACCAATATCGCCGTCAATTTGGGCGTATCGATGTCTCGTGAGGGCCTTGATGTACTGCTTCTTGATGCCGATCTGGGCCTTGCCAATGTTGATGTCATTCTCGGTATGTCGGTTGGACCTACCCTGGCTGACGTCGTCGCCGGCACGCATAAGCTGGCCGACGTGATTGTTGAGGGTCCTGAAGGGCTGAGGGTTGTTCCCGCCTCATCCGGTGTGGCTCGGCTTGCGACACTTGACCAATCTGAGCAGAACGAGCTGGTTCGCTCGTTCTCTGAGCAAATTGAAGCGCCGGATGTTCTGTTGGTTGACACCGGTGCCGGTATCGATACGACAGTACAAACATTTGTTTCAGCGTGTAAAACCGTTGTAGTGGTAGTTTGCGATGAGCCGGCCTCCCTCACCGATGCCTACGCGCTCATGAAGGTCTTGCGCAATGAACGGGGTGTTCGGCGTTTCGAAATCCTGACAAACCAAATTGATAACCCGTCTCAGGGGCGTCAGGTCTATGACCGCCTGACGACGGTGGCCGACAAGTATCTCGATGTTGAGCTGGGCTATCTGGGCGCGATCCCCACGGACGCCTATTTGCGGCGAGCTGTGCAGGAGCGTGCAGCGTTGGTCAGTATGTATCCGCGCTCACCGGCCGCCGTGGCGATACGTGACGCGGGGCGGCGACTCAGCCGCAATATCTACGATGGCGCGGTTCCCGGTATGGGGTTCTTCGTTGAACAGTTACTGCGACAGCCCAGTGCACCGCGGCACTAGCGCCAAGCTATCCGAATACGGCGCCTGCGGCGCGGATCAGGGCGATGCCCTGGTGCGTGCTCATTTGCCGTTGGTCAAACGAATCGCACAACAGCTGTTGGTGCGCCTGCCTGCGCACATCGAAATGGATGATTTGATTCAGGTAGGACTTATCGGTCTGCTCAAAGCCGCTGATGACCACCAGCAGGATTCAGGGGCCGCATTTTCCACCTATGCCACGATACGTATACGCGGCGCCATGCTCGATGAGTTGCGGGGACGCGACTGGTTGCCGCGCAGCGTGCAGCGGGATCTGGGTCGGGTATCTGCGGCTATTGAAGCCGTAGAGCAGCGCGTTGGCAGATCCGCTTCTGACCAGGAGATAGCGGATCAGTTGGACATGGACCTCGGAAGTTACCAACAGCTATCCGGGGAGCTGGCCTGTGCTCGTATTGCGCAGCTGGATGAACTGGACGTATCGGAAGAGGGTGATGGCACCACTGACCTGGTCTTTGACATTGCGCGTCGAGAGGCCTTGGTGGAGGCCATTGGCCGACTGCCTGAAAAAGAGGGTCTGATGTTGTCTCTCTATTACACCGAGGGGCTCAATCTCAAGGAAATTGGCCTGGTACTCAATGTCAGCGAGTCCAGGGTGTCCCAGATTCATGGGCAGGCCGTTGCTAGATTGCGCTCCAAGCTCACAGACTGGACGTGATTTAGCTCTCCTCAGTACCGCCATCAACGCCACTTGCTGAGTCCCGTCTTGCAGCGAGGTTCTGCATTTGACGTAGGCTGACATGCTGCACAATCTGTTCTGTAGCGGTTTCCTGCCTTGGTTCATACTTTACACGGACCCAGTAGGCCCAGTCGTCATCGGGGTAGGGTGAGGCGCTAATGACCCGTGCCTGTACACGCACAATGGTGTTGGCGGGAAGCAGTAGCATGGTGATCTCGATAAGCTCTTCCGGATGGAGGGGCTCGTCACACGCGAATGCCAGCCCTGATCCACTCAGGTTCACGGCGACAGATTTTAAGTCGAGATTGGGACCATCGCCGTTGCCAGTGAGCAGTTCTATTTTTCGATTCAGCAGCCCCATAGCTTCGCCCAAGACGGCTGAATCGCCAAACGCAGTGGAAATAAGGTTATGCAGCTCTACATTGAGATCCCGCAGCTCATCGTCGCGGTCCGTTGGGGAGCGAAGGATATCGGGGTCGAGCTTGATCCAGTTCATGCGAAGCTCATCATCAATACGGAAGAAGCCCCTCTCGCTATCGCCCTTGCTACTCTGGTCAATATCAGTCATGGCGAATAATTCCTCCTGTCCAGCATGTCCCGTATCGGCCGGTCTTTGCCTGCTTTTGGGCAGGCCGCCTACTCAGCGTGACGGCCTTGGCACTGGCTGGTGATCTGATCTGCCAGGCCCTGGCCATCCTAGCGGCCCTCGAAATTATTGGCATTTAAATCCGTCTCGCCCAGAGCTTTGACGGTTTCCGGGTTGGTCTCGCGCATTTCCCTTATGAGTGCGCTCTGGCTCTCGTCCAGGGGTTGCTTGACGATGACTTCAACCCGGCGGTTCTGCGCCCGGCCCTCCCAGGAATCATTGGGTGCCTGCGGACGCGTATCGGCATGGCCTGAAATAGTGAGTCGAATCGGATCCATCCTGGGGCCTTCCAGCAGGTGCTCCGCCACTGCTACCGCCCGGGCTGCGGCGAGATCCCAGTTGGAGCCGTAACGCCCATTATCGATCGGGACATTATCAGTATGGCCTTCGATGAAGATGCTGCCCTTAATCTCATTAAGTGCGAGACCGGTTTTGTCGAGTACGGCTAAAAATGCGATGTCCAGCTGTGCAGAGCCCGAGGCAAATGAGCCCTTCTCCCGAATTCGGATGATGATCGTGCGTGCTTCACTCTCCACATCAATCTGTCCGGCCTCAATTTCTGCCTGCAACAGGCGGCGAAGTTTGTCGGCATCGAGCTCGGTTTCCTCGATCAGGCGTTCCATCTCTTCCGTGATGAGGTCTTTGACTTCGCGCGCTTCCGACTGCTCCGCGTCGGGGTTGCCAATGCGCAGCGAGTTGAGGTCCTGATCTGTTGTTACCTGCTGTATGGTTTCGATGGGGGTGGGTTGGGGTATCCCGGGCTGAAAATCTGTAGCAACAACACTGGTGCCCTTGGGCATCGATGTCAGCTCCATCTTTTGCTGCACGCCAAACGCATCCTTCATGGAGTCTGCGATTTGTTTGTACTTGATGACATCGAGCTCTGAAAAGGACAGGATCAATACGAAGAAACACATCAAAAGTGACATGAGGTCAGCAAAGGTCGCCATCCACAGGGGCGCACCCGGTGCTTTTTCTTCCTCGTCCTCGTCGCTCATTTGCCCTTGCTGGCCGGCTTGTCTCGGCTGGCAGGATCAAGATACGCCTTCAGCATGCTCTCAATGACCCGCGGATTCTGGCCGGCCTGAATGGCCAGCACGCCGTCGATACACATGGAGTGGATCAGCTTTTCATTGCTCTTTCTCAGGTGCAGTTTGTCGGCGATGGGCAGCGCAATCATGTTGGCCAAAACGGCGCCGTAAAGCGTGGTCAGCAGCGCAACGGCCATTGAAGGGCCTATTGCCTTGGGGTCGTTCATGTTGGAGAGCATTTGCACAAGTCCAACGAGTGTGCCGATCATGCCCATCGCCGGGGCAACGTCACCCGTTGCACGCCATACCCGTTCACCCCAGTTGTGTCGATCAATAGTCTGTTGCATGTCTTTGGCCATCACGGCCTTGACGACCTCCTGGCTGGTGCCATCCACCAGCATGCGAATCCCGTCCTTGAGGAAATCTTCGGAAATGTCGGCTTTCTCAAGGGCCAGCAAACCCTCTTTTCGACCAATGTTGGCGAGGTTAACGATTTCAGCGATGAGAGCTTCCGGATCGTGGTCTTTACTTGAGAAGGCGCGTCCTGCGACTTTGAAGGCCCCCAAAAATTGTTTCAGGGAGAATTTCACCATGACGACCAGGAACGTACCGCCGAGAACAATGTAGATTGAGGGCGGATTAAAGAAGGTGGGTGCGGAGCCTCCGGTGTAAATGGCGGCCGCTACGACGCCCATCGCACCAATTAATCCTATAAGAGTCGCTAAATCCATGCGCTTATCTGCCGCTTACACTATTTGAAGGGCCTCAGGAAACCGATGCACCGATTGCCTTCAACTCATCGTATCCTAGAGCGCCCGATAATCAAGAAGCTTTAGGCCGTATTTAGCAGTCATTGTGGAGCTGGATAGATTTGGAAGAACTGCAACTCACATTGACCCCCGCTCGAGTTGACCAGCGCAATTTTGGGGTGCAGCTGAGCAACTGGCGCGTGGGTCAGCAACTGACGGCCCTGGTGGTCGATACCCGACCTAATGGCGGTCTGTTGCTGTCGGTTGCGGGGAAAACCTTTGCGGTCAGTTCGGATCTGCCGGTGCAGCCCGGCACGCGGTTGGCACTGGAAGTAAAGCAGGTCGGGCAGGACATCGTATTACGGCGAATCCCTGACAGTGGGCAGCCGCGCCCGGATGCGAGCGGGCGGGCAGTTCAGACGACCTTGGCGCTGGGCTCCATTCAACCCTCCAGCCTGTTGAATCAACTGGCCGCACTGCCCTCGCGATTTGGTTCTCCTGAGATGCAGGAAATCGTTCGAGAGTTGCGCGGACGGGTGCTTCGACCGGAGGGGCTGACGCCCGGTGCTATTAAGCGGGGTCTTCAGGACTCGGGTCTATTCACCGAGGCTGATCTTTTAGGCGGGCGGCTCGGTCGGGCGCGTCAATCTGGAAAAGCGAGCCTGTCACAGTTGCAGACGGTGGCATTGGCGCTGGCAGACGATCTTGATCCAGAGCTCGCCGAGACCCGAGCGCTGCATCAACTCGTCGAAAAAGCCACAGCCTTGCTCAACGGTATCGCGCAGCAGCAATTGGCTTCCCTGCCCCCGGATGAAGGTGCACAGCGTTGGGTATTCACCTTGCCAGTTCAGTTGGGTGAGTTATTTACTGACTTGAAAATGCAGTTTGAAAGAGCCCCGCGCGAATTAGAACAGGAGGACAACTGGCAGGCCTCACTCACCTTCGATTTTCCGAACATGGGCTTGGTCGTCGTTAAGCTGCAGCTGCAAGGCGGGTCAGTCAGCGTGTCCTTTGAGTGTGAAGCGGTTGTCACTTCAACCCACCTCAACAGGCATCTGGGCTTCCTTGAAAGCCAACTGGCAGCGCAAAATTTGCGTCCCGTGGGTTTGGCCGCCACCACGGCGGACCCTGGACTCCACCGGACTGACAGTCACAGTAGCCTGAGCGTAGAGGCATGACTGATTATTCTTGGGATGGTCGCGGGCGAGACCGGTCCTCGGTTGCCCTTCGTTACGACGGCGCACAAGCGCCGGTGGTTGTCGCCACAGGGGAAGGTGAGGTTGCGGATGCGATCCGTGCCAGGGCGGAGGAGGCAGGGGTGCCTGTGGTTGAGGATCCCAAGCTGGCCATGCTGTTGTCTCAGGTACCCCTCGGCGATGAAATTCCCCCTGCACTTTATCGTGCTGTGGCTGAGATATTGGTTTTTGTCATGCAGATAGAGCTAAACCTTCAGGAGAATGCCTGATCAATCCCCGGCAAACTGCCCCGATTACGTCTCGATTTGCAGTATAAATTGCCTTATGATGGGCAAAAAGCAAAAGTGAGGCCGCATGTTCGTGGCCGGAATGACATGTATCAAACCAATTTTAGGGTTCAACGTGCTGCACATAGCCGAAATGCCGGCGCACGCGGAGCTGACGGCGTTGTGCCACTGCTCCCTGTTCCCGTACATGCCGGGTCACAGGAATTAGGTTTCTACCCTCTTCAGTCAGTGTGTGACTGGGCGTGAACCGGGTGAAACCAGTGCAAGGGGACGGAAATAACGCCTTAGCTGAGCCCTTGGGTGCCGCCGACGACGCAGTTGGTTCGCCTTGGTCGCTTTGGTCTGCACCGCCCACCAGCGAGGCCTACCTCGGTCGCATGGCGCTATCGGGTGGCCGCCTTTGGCTACTATTTATTAGCTTGGGCTGGGTCTGGGCGGTCTTCGTGAATTACGACAGGCCCTGGGTCGTCGTAAGCTTTTCGACTGTGCTGCTCGCCATGATGGCCGTGACGTCCCCGCGTGTCCCGCTGAGCGCGAAGGTGAGGTTGGGTGGACTGGCGACCGTCATAATCGCGCTGGCTGAGGTCGCTTTTCTTAACAATGGTGACGTTGTTATTGGTTGCCTAATGGTCATGCCCGCGGCCATAGTGATAACCACCGCCTTCGGCGGGCGTTATGGCATTGCGGTGCTTTCGCTCGTCAACGGCGCCATACTATGGCAAGCCTACTTTTTCGGTTTTCAATCACTGGGTTACATTTTGCGTATGGTGCCGCTGGCGATGGTGTGGTCTCTCCTTCAGGCGACCTGGACCATGATGCTGGTCAGACAGATAGACAGTTACGCACAGCGTATAAATCAGCTACGTGACCAGGAACGAAAAACTTATGCTTCCATCAATCAGGAGCTCGCCGAACCCCTTGGGGTTCTCTCTCGTTTGGCGCAGGCCCCCCACTTGGATGCTCTGGAAACCGAGGCGTTGCGTTCAGCAGCAGAAACTTTGTCCCATACGGTAGCCAACCTGGGCCCAGCACTTGAAACTTCACCCGATCGGCCGACGGTTTTGGAGTCGTTTTGCCCGGCCACCGTGGCGGCGCAGCTGAGAGTGCAGCATTCACCAGCTGTGGAGCGCTGGAGCAAGACTCTGGTGACGGACGCGAGCACCTCCGCTCAGCTGTTGGTAAAAGGCGACCTTTTTCGCCTTCGCATTATCCTGTCCAACATACTCCGCACCGCTTCAATGTTGAGTGATGGCAGTATCCTGTGGTTGAACGTGCGCGGGGAGTCGAGTTGCAATGAAAGCCTGATCACCTTCGATATAGAGAGTAACGGATATCCTATGGATACCAGCAGTCTGGCTTCAATGCTCCATAAAGGTATTGGTGCTGATACCGACGCTGCTGCCTCCTTGGCGGGCCTGCGCCTAGCGAAAGTCTGGGTCGAAGAGATGGGCGGCCGTCTTGAGCTGTTCAAAAGCCCGAGGGGCGGCAACGGCTTCCGCGTTACCCAGACCTTCCCCACTGACACTGCACTCGAAAGCCCTCGGTCAAGCACAACAGACAACCCTCAAGTAGCGATGGCCTAGCCGCCCAAGACCGCAGCCCCTTTATGAAGGCTGCCAGGCAGAAGTCGGATTTTAGGGCATCGATCGCCTATCGATTGCTGTCGCCAGTGAAGTCACAATGCTTTTGCCCAGGTCGCCCGCCTCCACGCTGCCAGGGGATGGCTTTGCCTCAAAGTTGCGGGGCAAGTCATGGACTTCCCCAGAACCACACAAAACCATGGACCAATTGGCAAACTGCCGCACGTCTGCGGGCTCATAAATGAGGGGTGTAACGTGAGTGTGTCGAACATCCTGGGAGATCCGACGAAACCGTTCATTGATTGCGGCTTTTGGGCCCTCCAGAACTTGCGCGAAATGGCCTCCTGAGTAGAGTAGTGCCCCGGTGATTTGCAGCAGGCTGTTATTCCTCTTTGCGGCCTCCAAAATCTGCTGCAGCTGCCACTGGAGGAGTGCTGTGTCCTCTGGCTGCCCGGGCTCAAAAAGCTGGGCATCACTGACATACGCCAGATGGTATAAGCCATTCATAATAGCGATATTCTCT
>Ga0213867_1001554_pt1 | contig 10251 bp, 7 predicted proteins | sample PICome_12_FD_160120 | JGI IMG/M metagenome (GOLD analysis project Ga0213867, IMG submission 160120) | Coastal seawater microbial communities near Pivers Island, North Carolina, United States - PICO540 | ecosystem: Environmental > Aquatic > Marine > Coastal | place: USA: North Carolina | collected... | reverse complement strand
AGAATAGACTCGATCCTTTTTCTAAGAAGGAAATGATTGTTACTCAAACATCCGTCCAAATATTTGTACACATTCCAAAGTGATAGTTTTTTGTCAACCTGCGTTACACACACACACACACACACATGTCATTACCTAGCTGCAGCACACATGAAACATTCAACCTTTGAAGAAGACAGATATTTTCTTTATACTATTTTAAGGCAATGGCCTTTTCCTAAGCTTTGTTTAACAAAACGAGAGGTGAGCAGCTTATCACGTATTTAAAAGTAAACAATAATAACTAATACCTGTACAGGCTTCAAAACACGTAAAAGTTACAGCTAAAAGCGATACCAAAGGATCTATGATATAATAATGAAAATAATAATTTTTTATTTAAGTTATTTACACTTTACCAAAAAAATTGATGAATGTATGTAAGCGTTTTATATTTTATTAACAAGTTGAAAACTTTTCATTTTTCCATTTATGGAAATATTTGTAAAATTTGTGAAAGTCTAGAAGAGAAAATGATTAATTTTAGTTTTTATGTATCAGAGATGACAGAGCCATCTCTGATACTTTCTAAAAAATTAACAATTTTACAAGCGTGTTGTTGTTGTAACGTGAGTCTCTTTACAATGTTTTACAAGCATGTCCAAATTCAAAAATTGTAATATGAGACACAAAGTCTTGTCTCAATTGTTAGAGAGAAAATTATGATTGGGTATTTGGGTAACATGTCTGTTTCACACGCACACAATCACATTTATAGTGAGAGAAAGAGAACATGTGCTCAACAAAAAAGTGACTTTGGACATCAAAGCTCTGATAAAGTACAGTGGTCAAGGGAATGTCTCTGATAAAATCTCTACAACCAGAAATGGTGTTGCTGTTGGGTTTGTTTTAGTGTGTTCTGTTGGGCATTGGCTGTCAGGATCAGTTTTCTGATCTTTTGTATCTACTGATTTTTTATGGTTAAATTTTTAATATAATATTTAGTTCAATTCATCTAAACCACTATAATGTAAATGAATTTTTTATAAGAATGAGCACCATCTATTGTCAGATTTCAATTCATGTGCGGTGAAATAAAGGCGGGAAGTGGAACAAAGCAAGGTCAATTGAGGGGGAGTAAGAGAAGCCAGGTAGAATTGGACAATTGAGGAAGACTAAGAGAAGCCAGGTAGATTCGATAAACAAAAAAATGATTAGATTCATTTCAATGTCTAACACGTAGAAATTAAAATTTAAGAGCATTTTGCTTTATATAAATTAATCTTTAAACGAAAAAAAATTGATAACTATCTATCTATCTCGTTAATTCCGTCCAAATTTACTAGGTTCATCTCAATGTCTAACACGTAGAAATTAAAATTTAAGAGCATTTTGCTTTATATAAATTAATTTTTAAACGAAAAAAAAATTGATAAACATAACTATCTATCTTTCTATCTCGTTAATTCCATCCAAATTTACAATAGCTTGGTAAAAGAGGCGGTTGCCTGTAAATATTGTCAAAGAAGATCTTGAGAAGAACACGAATGAGATTGAAAACCCTATCGTTGTTCTACTGTAGCACATTATTAGATATCTACCCAATCAAATATTCTCATTTGAATTTATGATGATAATGGTTGAGTAGAATAAGATTAGCTTTCCCAACCTCTGGTTGCTAGCACGAAAGGAGCACGGATTGGTCTAAGAAATCACATTGAGACTATTCTGACATCTATAAAATTTTTAAACTTAAAATACTACATTGAAATTAAAATTTAAGAGCATTTTGCTCTATATAAATTAATCTTTAATAAAGAAAGACAGTTCTACAAAGTAACCAACAGACATTTATTTGTATATGCTTTTCCAGGTTGAATGACCTCATTATACAATTGTTGTCTATTGATTTTTAATTTTTTTAAGTCCCGTTTTTGTTCTACTATGATATGTTTTGCTTCGATTTGGAACAGCACAAGCATTTCCTTTCTTACTAAAAGTTTTTTTCCCTTTCCATTGTTTTATGTACAGATAATAGACTTCTCCGTTCAGACACATCTAGCGTCTTTCTTGCAACATCAGACACTCACCACCATTTATCTACAGGTCAATTATTGAGGGGAGTAAGAGAAGCCAGGTAGAATTGGTCAATTGAGTAGGAGTAAAAGAAGCCAGGTAAAATTGATTACAGATACACACTTTTATCGTGTTGATATTTTTTATTCCTAATAGATACTAATTCTGTAATTATTTCTAGCTTCTGACTTGAATCCTAGAATTAAAATTAAAGTGAACTGAGGGGAGATTATTATAGACTCATAAAGCGAATAGCTCTTAAATATTGCTTAAATGTTGACGTTGTTGGAATTGAGTCTAGTTGAATCTAGCAACTTGAATTCTAGCCGACGAAATAACCAATGGGGTATATTAAGGATAAAGCTAGGATTAATGCTTTGTGTTTTTTTCTTGAATATCTAATACGTGTGTCGATAGAGTATACATCAAAATTTACATTTTTTCATCATAATTTTTTTATCTTTTTTATCAATATTTGACCTGAAATAGGAAATAGACACTATAAGTTTTAAACACTAGATTGACATCTAGCGGAAAGATTTAAAACATTCAAAACTTCCATAAAGCGAATAAACTTTTATTTATAGATATCTACGAATATTTTCTATTTCAAATGAGGAAAAACTACAAAAGAAAGTTACTAAAGGATATTGCCAGGCAACTTCTATATCCACAAACGGGGGGAGGACAGTGTAAATTTGTGGGTTTGGGTAACCACCATATTCCTCATGATAGGGGTTTAGAGCGTTGGGAATTCTTTCAAGAATTTTAACTTCAAATTGAGTCTCTATGTCTTCATACAATTTAAACAACTTTTTCAATTCTCTATTTTCAATGAATTGTATGCAATCAATGCGTAAGATAAGCACTGGGGGGTTTGATAATTCTAATTGTCTTATCTTATATTTTAGTTTTAAACCACGGTATCTCAAATAATCAGCTGTATTCAATAGAAAATATCTTAATTCAGAAAGATCATCAACAGTAGTTATGACAGAACTACTACCAAAACTCGCCTGACGATACTTAACAGTCATGGGTGTCCAGCAGAAAATACAGGAGACTCTTGAGGATTGTTGATCGTTTAAATAACGATTCAACATTACAAATTTGTAACAGTGATCTAAAGACTGTTCACAAAATCTGGTATCAAATGGTTCAATTCTAAACCATAGAAAGTTCATCGTAGACCAATCTAGACTTTTCAGGGTAGTGTTGGATCTTTCTATCCAACGGTAGAACATCCATCTCATTTTCACATCGGAAAAATGTAACTGAATACGTTTGTTCCGCCACAAATTTAACAACGTTTGAAACAAGTTTACATAACATTTGCTTGATTTGTAAAAACCATCAGCACATTTCAAGTCACGGTCAGTCTCCAGATTCTCATCATTCAAATTCCAATTAATAGACAATGAAGAAAGTCGGGGGAAACGTGTCTCTACCCTCATTAAACCCTCGTGGGCCCATTCCTGCAATTCTGTATAATTAGATATATCATTGACATAATGAGTCTTGAAAGAATTCACACAACACTGACACTCATGAATAAATCCTAGAATAAAATACAAATTCTTTACTAAAGCACAGTCCAAGCTTTGCTCCATAGTTCTCCAGACCAGCATATTTTTGACCAAATCTTGATTGATAAAAAAAGTGGCTTTTACTCGTGTCTCAATACGTCGCGGGATTATTGGTAAAATGTTCGCCAAGCTTTTACAGCTCAACCTGAGAAATGACAATGACTATAGTTGTTATTTTTTTTTTGATTAAAAAATATTTTTTACCGTAAATTCTGATAGTCGCACAAAGTAAGATGAACTGTAATTTCACACTCTAACATTCTGATGATGGATACAACTCCAGTTTCCGTATTGAGCGATTTCATCGTTGGAAACTGTTTCTCTAGAAAAAGTCGATAAAGATGAATTACATATTCTATAAATTAGGACTTTGTCCCTGAAAGATAAGTAAATCTATACTCTACATCACCTAGACAATAAAGAGAGCTGAGCTGAATGTTTTCATTAAAAAAATTTTACTAATAAATTATTCGTTAACATTTTGTTGGTTTGAACTTTTCTTTTTGATGTTTTATAATTAAACATTTTTTCAAGGTAATACTTCAGTGATGTCACAATCGTTAACACGTGTGACATTTTATCAAAAAAAATCAGAAAAACCGTGTCACCCCTTTTATCTGTTTACCAACAGCTCCTTCTATGAATAATAACATCACATGCACCCAGAGAATGATGTCAACGCTAGAAAGGAACTGAAGTTAGAATATAGATGTCGTAAGATTGAATAGAATAAAGTCTATCCATTTACTTAACTTACGAAAAAATACTCTGTTCCAAAGATTTTATTATTCAAACATTTTACTTAAATTAAAAAATGTTCTATTTCAATTAAAGCATATTTAAGAGTATTGTTAAAAAGTCTTAAAGGTTTGTTAGAGAAATGTTATTCAACTTTTCTTCGATCAATGTCTTGGTGTAGTCCTGTTGAAATATTTAAAGGCTACAGCCAATTATCTTACTCTGACTCATTGAGAGAACTATTTTTTATTTGACTGGCAAGAATCAAGATAAAACTAACACTAGATGGCATGGTGTACCTTCACCATTTCCAGCTGTAAAATAAAAAACGCTTGTTTTTAATTTTCTCATTTGTTTCAACTTTCAAAAAACAAAAAAGCAAATCACAATTTATGAAGAAAAACATTAAATCTTTATTAACTCCTTTTCTTAAAGCAAAACGCTTTTATTACAAAATCCTAATTTTACGTATCATTTCCATCCATCATGAGGGGAGCACAGTATCCTGGGAATGCCCGCGCATCATTGGACAGTACTATTTACAGGACATTTTGTCTATTGATATAGTATCATCACGATGTACCTCGGATGATATAAACTCTAACGTATGACTTGATGTTGTTTGTAGGAAGAACAATCTTGACATTTACTTGGGTTTGACGGGAAATTAACTTTAAATGAAAGGAAAATCCTCTACAGAAATCATATATTAATCAAGTTCAAGCTCGAGTGTCTAGTGTGTCTCAACATCGTGTGAGAGAAACTAGTGTATGTGTATTAAATTGTTTTTACTTGTTTAACATTTTGAAAAAGAGATAACTTTCTAATCTAGCTTTTTTGTGTATCTCCACAAATTATCTTTAAACTGTAATTCCTATCCCTATCAAAAATTTAAAAAAATCATAAGGTTGATTGTTTGATATCACCTAGATTATTAATTTTATGACAACGTCATCTACTGAGATATTTTCTATACTAGTATTTTATAGACAGTTACCTGTGGGTGGGTTAGGTAAATGTTCAGCTCTAATCCAAGTTCTACTACTACTGCTGCACGGACAAACTCACGAATTTCATTAAAATTATCGTATAAAGGTTGTACTACTACTATTCCCATACAGCCGCCTCCCCCGTCACCTTATATATGAAACTACTGACTGATTGCAAGCTGGGATGAACGCTCCACCTACACAACGTTCCCCGGACATTATCAAAGAGCTTTGTGTTTACAAATTTATCATACAGACACATCAATTACTAATGGTAACAGTAACAACAACAACAAACAAAAATATCACGATTTTACAGCGTGATAGCAATATGACATGATATATATGTGTGTCAGTCATATCTAAAGTCAAAATCACAAATCTGTTTATTTACATTATTTCTGGACTAGCTAGTCAGCTCAGACAGAGAAATAATGTAAACAAAGTGCTTGCGATAAAAATGACAACAGATGTCATTAGGTAATAGCTATACCTATACATTAAACATTGCACTATATGAATTAGTGTCAACAATTATTAGTTTAAAATTAAATTTATAGATAAACTGATCATCAACACTGGAATCTTGTATGTAAAGAGAAACCTGTTACATAGATTCAGTAGATTTTCTGAAAATAATTTGTTTTTTGGATAGTTGGATTACTATCTTCGTATGTTCACAGATAACATTTGTCAATGTGCCTAAATATGACTTCTTATATCTAGAGCTCACTTAGAGTTAATAACAATAGACTTTTACTGTAACAACTAGTGTCAGTCATATCTAAAGTCAAAATCACAAATCTGTTTATTTACATTATTTCTGGACTAGCTAGTTAGCTCAGACAGAGAAATAATGTAAACAAAGTGCTTGCGATAAAAATGACAACAGATGTCATTAGGTAATAGCTATACCTATACATTAAACATTGCACTATATGAATTAGTGTCAACAATTATTAGTTTAAAATTAAATTTATAGATAAACTGATCATCAACACTGGAATCTTGTATGTAAAGAGAAACCTGTTACATAGATTCAATAGATTTTCTGAAAATAATTTGTTTTTGGATTGTTGGATTACTATCTTGTAGGGCACCCGACACTCTGAGTACTCTCCCAACTGGGGCCGGCAGTGGCAATGTGCCTAAACATAACTTCTTATATCTAGAGCTCACTTAGAGTTAATAACAATAGACTTTTACTGTAACAACTAATACAAAGTCACTTCTCTTTAAACAATTAAAATTGCACCTACACGAGATTACAATCAATCAATCAATAATAATTTAGGTGTTACGGAAACAGCTATATAATTGACACATACGATTACTCAACTTATACAAAGACGTTTGTCCTCAAACAATTAAATTGTCCATTATTAGATCAGTCACTTCGTTTAAACAATTAAAATTGTACTTACACGAGATTACAATCAATCAATCAATAATAACAATTTAGATGGAAACAGCTATCTAATTCACACATACGACCACTCAACTTATACAAAGACGCTTGTCCTCAAACAATTAAATTGTTCATTAGACCTACACGATATCAATCAATCAATAATAATTTGCTAACATTGACACGATCACAACACCCACACCTGCTCATGAAACACAAAGACTTTTGTTCATAGTACACACTTCACGAAAAAATGTGCGATGTCATGTCTCAGTATCGTTTTACTCTTAATACCATTGAGTGGGAGCTTGAACACATAATAAATTTATCATTGATCACCCCGTCTCTCATTCTTTCAGAAAAATGAGATAAATGTTCAGACAGAAAATCTAAAAATTTAACATCACCGTGTAAGTTAATTTTCATAAAGCCTAAATCGTTACAGTAAAAGTCTATTGTTATTTGTTAGATGAATCTGAGACAACGATGAAGCGTGTAAGTTAGTTAGTTAGGTTTAGACTGTGATGGTGTGCATGTTACGTTATTTTAAAAAAAATGGAGAGAAGTGAATATGATAATTTTGAGACAGAAATGGAGAGAAGTGAATATGATAATTTTAAGACTTTATGGAATTATCATATATATAATCATATGAAAAAAATTTCTGATTCTATAAGTCATCCAAGAAATTTACCAACCAAAAAACATACTTTTACTTTAAAGACTTTAGCAGGATTGAAAGTTAATGAACACTTAAATCATAGACGGCAGTTGGAATCTTTAATAGAGCAACATTTTTTACCGAGACAATTAGCAGATTTTATTCTCAATCTTCATACGAATGAACCGTATCACAATAAAGCTTATCTTGAAACATTATTAAATTATTCAACAGAATATAAGGAAAAAAGTTTTAAAGACAAGTGGTTGGATTGAGAATGCTCCATCCGTAAAAAATTAAAGCTTTATCTTAAAAAATAATTAAGTAAATTATTAAAATTTTTTCAAATTTGCTAAAAATTTAATATTGATTATGATCATATTGAACTTTTAGCAAACGATTTTCTCTTCTCTGAAATCTCTCCTATTTGACCGGTATAAATATTTTGAGGCTATTTAAGCTTATTTACACAAAAAAAACTATAAACGTGTCAATCGTGTATTTTTTTTCTTTCAGAGAAAAAAAATGGAGTCGACGGAAGTGGGACACATTGACACATTGACACAGGAATCATTTTTGATTTTTTCCAAAAACAAGGGAAAACATAGTAAAAATCAACGTTGTAAAAATCCAAATTTTCGACGAAGGTCAAGTAACACAGAAAATGATGATGATGATGATGATGATAGTTTTAATAATCGGGAAAATTTTTGTAACTCGGATATCCCAAACTTGCAACTTCTAGGTATAAATATTTTAAGACTATTTAAGCTTATTTACATAAAAAAAACTATAAACACATGTACCAGCTCAAAGCGTATCAATCGTGTCTTTTTTCTTTCAGAGAAAAAAATGGAGCCGACGGAAGTGGGTCACATTGACACATATTATAAAGACTGCAAAATAAAATCGGTAGATCCAAAACTGCAACTTCTAATATCGAAAGAAAAAGTGGAACCAATGGATATAGATGAGATGAGAGAACAAGTGAAAGAATTGAAAAAAGAATTTAAAGTATGTCGCAAAATATGTAAAAAGATAATAAAAGAGAATGAAAAGACAATAAAAAAGAATGAAGATTGTCTCAAATCGAAGGATGAACACATAAAATTTCTCATGGAGATAATAAAAAATAATGAAGAAGATCTCAAAGAGAAGGATAGAAGAATAAAATTACTCATGGAGACAATAAGATTGAAGTATCAAAGAATACAAAATCTTGAAAAGAAAATTAAAACTTATAAAAAACAATCAAAACTGAACAACGATACACTTGCTGTCCATACTGTGTCCAGAGGAATTACTCATGAAGACAATAAGATTGAAGTATCAAAGAATACACCACAAATTGGATGAACTTTAAAAAATTAATTAATATATAAAACTTATAAAAACAATCAAGACTGAACAGCGATACACTTGCTGTCAATACTGTGTCCAGAGGTGTCTAACTCAATGTTCAAAACACCATGTTCAAACATAATAAACTTTGTTTAAATAATACTATAAATGGATATGTAATTGTGATAATTTATCCTAATTTTTAGATAATGATCTCTCAAGAGCAACTACTAGCTAAAGAGACTGTCCCACCCACCAGATCTTATTGTTTATGGGATACAAAGAGAGAAAATGATGTTTCGACAACTCGGGGTGAAATCAATTTTAAAATGTGGTTCTTCGATGATACAACAATATCAAACTCATTAATTCAAGTACTAGCATACATGAAGAAAACCTGTCAAGAGCATCTGGATAGATTTATAGCTGAACAAAAACAATCCATCGAATTTACAATTGGAATTACATACCAAGTCAAAACTTTAATTAAACCTTGCTTTTACAATTTCTGTGTCTCAAATAAAATGATCCAACCGGAAATATCTTTCTTACAAGAAGATACTGATACTAATTCAACAACAACAACAACAACAACAATGACACACTTCGATCGAGACTATGAGTCTGCAGCTACGAATCTCAAAAAAAATTTTTTTCAACAATTATCTCATACAGAAATCAGTGGATATACGTATACGAATTTAAAAATCGTATCTTACACGCTTGAGCATAAAACGTTAAATATTAATAATAGGTTTCATATCTCACCGAACGGGGCTGGGGGGAAAAAGCATAGTTTGTTAATGGCTACTATGTTTTAATTATAAATTTTTTTTCACTTAAACAGTGTAGTGATTGGATAAATATTATATGAATGAATGAATGCACACTAACTAAAAAAATATTCGTCTCGGATTAATAATTTAACAAGAAATCGTGAATTACGAGTCGCAAAAATTTTAGAATATTTTCTTCGACTCATTAATTTTTTTTGATAAAGTACAGCAAACACATGATCATTTGCAAATTGAATTGGCTTAACTGTTATTTTTTTAAAAAAAATTATATATTTTAATGAAAGGAAAAAAATAGAGCACAAAGCGGATGAACCAATAAAAAATTTCAAATTGGTTCTAAAATATAATATTTTCATTAATATACATCCACAATTAAATTTTTACCTTCGTGTTAATATTAATCCCGCTTAATCAACTTCACAATAATATTCAGTATATTAAGAGTTTCAAATTTATACAGGACATTTAGTCTGATTCAATTATTATAAATCCTACCAGTTGTCTCTCTTTTGGACATAAAAATATTCGTAATCTTCAATCTGGAAATTCAAGAAAGTTGGAAAAATAATTTGTATAATACTATAATAGTAATGTAATACTGTAATAATGTAATACTGTAGTAAATCTATTTCTTTGTATAATAAATTTCTGTTTTGTGATAAAAACATAGAAATTT
>Ga0213867_1001553_pt1 | contig 10259 bp, 10 predicted proteins | sample PICome_12_FD_160120 | JGI IMG/M metagenome (GOLD analysis project Ga0213867, IMG submission 160120) | Coastal seawater microbial communities near Pivers Island, North Carolina, United States - PICO540 | ecosystem: Environmental > Aquatic > Marine > Coastal | place: USA: North Carolina... | reverse complement strand
TTGTAAGATTTCATTTACTTTTAATTTTTGAATATGTTCTGGACGGTATTCGATGAGAGCTTGACGTAATCTGCTGTCTTGGGGTAGCTGAACAACTAGGTCATTATAGTAACTAAATGGTATAGATACCCCGGATAATAAGTTTAATGCATAATTTCCAGATTTATTGCCTGTTTGATAAAAATCATAGAGTGGTTGTATTTGCTCTGTCATTGAAAAACCTTGGCGGTCAATCCAATCTTGTTTATTTAAACCCTCCCTGCGAATACGTGTCTGAATGGGTTTAAAACTGGGATGGTTCCAAAGTGTATTCAGTAGAACCGCGATTTTATCTGTTCTAATGCCCTGGTCATCGAAATAGATATGGTCTGATTTTTGGATATTACAGACTGCATGAGACCACGCATAGTTTTTATTAATTATACTTTTCTTACCAGGAGGTTGTTTGGCCCAATATAATCCTCCAAGGATTAGGAATGCTTGGATGATAGGGAGTTTATGTTCACAATTGGGAATTAATTTTTCATCCACATCTGCGAGTTGTCTTACATCCTCGCCTAAACTGTTAAGGTAGACTTTTTCGCCGCAAATCCAGCAGGTGCAGTCTTGTGGTAGACATGGACCTATCGTGTTTTGACACTGTGTTGTTGCACTGGAAGCTTCTAAAACAGTTCGGGCGTTCCATCGCGTGTCAACCTCTTTTAACTTTTCCAAAAGCCCGGGCCAAATCATTTCAACAAAATCTGTTTGAGTTACGTTGCATAGCGACATGCAATATATATACTCGTCAGACAAAAAATTGAAATGATTTTGCCAAAACTTATTGGGGGCATTTTACTTACTTGCAACCAAAGCAAACGAATATGGCTCAGACCTCCAACACTGGTGTTTTCACTCAGCTCATGAACTGGTTCTTCGGTTCTGATGATGAATTCCGCGAACCTCGACGCATTCTTGCTACTGGAAAGTGGCGCGAATTCCAGACCAGACGGCTGCTTCTTGAAGCGGCACTGAAGCATCCAGTGACCCCACTTTCTCAAGAAGACGAAGGAAAACTACAGGCAAAGTGTGCATTTGACATCATGTTGAAGCAAGCATACATCAACGACACGGCACAGGAACACGTTAACTACTTGTTTGTCGGAGCTGGACGGGGAAGCACTCAGTTCACCATCCTTAACCCGTATGGTGAAGTTGAGAACGCATACAACGTGAAAACAGGGTATCCCAAGGATGGTGAGCCAGACATTGAACTACTTCGCAAGACGGCACTCGAGATCTTTACGCAGTATTCTTCCACCATTCAGTTCATTGTGGGATTTGACAGCATCTTCCATGTTCTGAAGCAGGACTGTCCTGTGGTTCCCGACAAGAGTGCGCTACCTGCCTCTATCCCAACGACTGGGAAGGATTTCCTTAAGCTGGGCTACCTCACTGACCTTTACGAGAATACGCCGATGATTGTAGTGAGGAACTTTGTGGACAAGGATGGAGAGTCGCGCAAGATTTCATTTGCAACTGGGCGCGAACTCCTCATTGACCTGGGGACAGGTAACGCGAACCTGGTTGACCCGAGGTCAGGACGACAGCTCAACACGATTGAACTTCCAGGTGATTGGATGACAAACGATGAAGGTCTTTTGGCCGTGGCCAGTTCACTGAAGCAGTTGCTGATGGAAGCCGACGAGTTTGACGAGATGACAAGTGAAAGCGAAGAGGAAAGCGACGAGGAGTAAATCCATATAGCATAGCAAATAGCATAGCATATAGCAAGGTAAGTTACCAAAAAAAATAAAAAAAAGAAAAATCCCCTCCCTTTTTTTATTTATTTATGCTTAATATCGCTGTAACGCAGTATTTTCCATTCTCTTTCATTCCGCTTTTGTTCACTTGTATATTTTTCGTCATCGACAATACAAACCAAACATATTGAATTGCGGAGTAAATTCCGACGTTTGTATTTACAGCAGGAACAGTAATTGTGTCCGCATCCCATCTTTTCCATAAATACTGGATTTTCAAAATTATCTTTGCATAAGTCGCACGTATTCATAAGTCTTATATTAATACTCGAAAAATTTAATCAACGAATTTTTTATTTACGACACGTTTCATAATTGTTGACAAACCAGTCCACCGATTGTTGAATTCCATACTCAATATCGGTGAATTCAAAGGAAAGACCGGTTTCAGCCAGTTCATTTACCAACTTTGAGTTGTCCGCAGTTTTTTTGTGCTGTCCATTCGCAAAGGAGGTGTCGAATACAATTTCGCCTTCATAACCCATTGCATCTGCAATATGTTTTGCAACATCCCCTATACTGACCTCGTCGTTTTCACCCACAGACAGAATAAGGTTTTCATTTTTCTCAAAATCACGTAATGTCCACATGATGAGACGCGCCAAATCCACCGAATAGATAAATTGGCGCAATGGAGATCCGTCTCCGCGCACCTTGAATACCGTGTTGTTTTTAATAGAGTTGTAACACTGATGAATAAGAGCAGGGATGACGTGAGCATCTTCAAGATGATAATTATCGTGAGGACCGTAAATGTTTGTTGGGATGATGCAAATAAAATTCTTGTTATACTGTTCTCTATACATCTGCGAATAAATATCTAACATGCGTTTAGAATAGGCGTAGGCGTCGTTAGAAAAGTGCGGAGGTCCATCGTGAAGCATGTTTTCGTTGATAGGATAGGTTGTTTTATCTGGAAAAACGCACGTGGAGAGACAAGAAATCACCTTTTCCACATTGAATTCATAGCAACACTTCAACACATGATAGTTAATCTGCATATTATCATCGAGCAGTTTAAATTTTTGGCTCATATTTTTGTAAAGACCGCCTACATTCGCCGCTAAATGTATGACATAGTTGGGACGCACCTTTTTAAAATAATCGCGGGTGTCATTGTAATTGATAAGATTACATGTTTTTGATGTAGCAAAAATAAAATCGTAATGATAGTTGGATTTTATTTTTTGTATCGCTTGTCCTACCAGGCCAGAACCACCTGTCACCAAGACAATTTTTTTGGTAGACATTTATTTAAAATCATATTTTATTTTTATAAATAATCGCCCGCCCCCTTATATGGACTATTTGTAACCGTTAATTCGGGTTCATAAGGTGTCCATTTAGGCGCTGAACTATCTTTTTGCATGTTAATTATTCCATTATTATTTATCGTATAATATGCGTCATAAAGTTCCGATGGAGAAACTGGGGTTGGGTCGGTTATATAAATACCTTCCCCGATTAAACCATCACCTATCTCTTTAATCTGCGAATTTTCAGATACATTCACTTCTATTTTACCTACTTTACCTTTATCATCTTCTGTCTCTAAAGCTAATCGCACATGACTATCATCGTCACTAGATGAAATAAAATCAATGTGTGAAGTATCATTTAACTGTAACTTGGCTAAGTTATTATTAACTAAACTGTTTTTTGCATTAAAATACATTTTCAATATATCTATTGTTCCAAGCTTCCATTTTTTTACTGTATTATCAAACACGATAGATGCATCATTATTTAATACTATTGAACTTTCGTAATTAAATATGAAATTTGTTATTCCAACTAAAAATATTCCTCCTATTAATCCAGAGCTACTTGCAACTTCAAATACATTATTGAATACCACGGAAGAAGATGCATTTAGTTCCATTTTTGTTTCATTAACAAAGCTATTATTATGAATACCATAAATTTGTCCTAAATCATCAGCTCTAAAGGTGCCGTTAAAAACAACACCATTTGAAGAATTCACGGTCAAGGTTTTGAAGTTTGAAAATAATTCGATACCTGTTATTTGTGATAAAATAGGATTTGAAAATGCTGTAACATCTCCATTAAAAATAATACTACCTCCCTGGTTAATATTGAAGATATTATCAGTAAAAATACCACTAATTCTTTTTGGTATAACCTCCGAACTTCGTATGTGTGTAATTGGTCCATTAAACTCAATTTGAGCACTTACATTAAATTCCCCCACGTTCTCTATTCCATTGGTAAATCCTCGGTCTTTTTCCGGAGAAAGTTCTGTATGACCAATAGGTCCAAAAATTATTCTTCCCTTGGTATGATTAAAAATACCTCCATTTCCAATACCAACAGCCCGGGTAATAGTGTTAATTTTAACTATTCCTTCATTATTAAACACACCAGGTGCGTTATTATTAATACCCGTGCTATCATCAATGACATTAACAATCTCAATTGTTCCTTTATTATTAACAGTCGTTGCGCTTGTATTCCTTATAGCTTCTCCTAAACCTTCAATGACTGCCATAAAATACAACTCACCCTCATTTCCTACATTCAATGTCCCATTATTATTAATTCTGGTAAAATTAACGGTTGGAGTAGCAGTAATTCCACCATTCACGGTCAATGTAATGCCCTCGGCGATGATAAGTTTTTCATCCTCTATCATAATAACACGAATTACACATGGAATTGTATGGTCCTTCACTAAAGTATAAGTATTTGTTTCTTCATTAAATTCAAAAAACTCTTTATTGTTTTCATAATAAACACTCAAAAAAATATTGCGTCGTGCAAATCCTCCACAGCCCATATTTATACATACTATGCAGAAGTTTTTCTGGCAGAAAGGTTGGAGAGAATGAAACTTTCGGCATGGTCCATCAGCGTCTCAAGGACCTTGGTCTTACTTTCCTTTCCACTTACTTGATAAGTGGTGCCATATACAGTAAGACGACCACCCCATACAAGGGCTACCTTGTCAAATTCATATTCTACATCAGTAGGAATGTTATGCTGTTGAAGGTGGTTATAAAGACTTCGGCCTACACATCTAGTTGAACGACCCATTCTTAAATATAATAGGTAACAATACCTCATTACGTTTAAGTGGATTTTACTACAAATCATATAACATCTTCATTTTGTCTATACTCTTCATTAGATTACGCTGCTTATCATTTATAATATCCGGTTTTTGCTCGTATTTTTTAATGGCTTTAAAAAACTTAAATATCTGTGGCATAATCGCCTTTATTTTGTCGCCCTGATGCAGAATAGGGACATTCATGTTAACTGTTTCAGTATAGAGCTCAACAGCAAGATACAGCAGATGCCTACGTTTCCGTTTTTGAGAGAAATTATACTTCAAGCAGAACAAATCCAAAAGTGACCTCACTATCTTTGCCTTATTTGCATCTCCACCATTATTCAAAAGTAATTCCCAAAATAACCAAACAGGGTCTCCCTTAAACTTGTCTTGTATGGTAATAAAATCCCGGTCCACTATAACAATTGGTTTTTTTTGCTTACGACATAGGGCATCAAAATCAATCATCCAATCAATCCAATAACAGCATTGCAGAATATTCTTTTTTTGAAAATGATATGCGAATTCATTTATAGCGAGCAATATTTCGCTAGGGTCTTCTTCTCTCATCACCTTCTTACAGTATTCCATATTGTCAGCTTTTAAATTAGACCCTAAAGTATCCAAACCAAAGTCGGTTGCCTTTTTAACTTTTAGCATTTCGAGAGAAGGCTTCTTGGGGGAAAAACAGAGAACGAGTGTTATTTCGCATAGGAGCTTACGCATATCTTCACTGTTCCTTGTTTCAATTTCGAATTCACCATAACCAATGCTTATAATTTCCTTGAACTTTTCAAACCGGGATGCAATATAGAGCGCCAATTTAGGGTTACCTGAACGCACATGCTTTCCCATGGTGAGTAGAAAACAGTCCCAAATATCTTTTAGGCGACCGCTACATAAGAGCTCAACACACCAGGATAGGGCATTTTGAGCATCGTGATTGTTCATGCTTTCGACGAATGTTTTTAGCACGTCACTTTTCTTAAAATTAGAGAAAGTGGTGGTATTAAAATCTTTATCCGGTCTTTTGTCATGAATTATTATTTCCATATATATTATATATACTACTATATGCTGAAAACAATTTTAATAGTTTTATTATTCTTATTATTGTGTATACTCTTGGTGAAAAGTAATAAATCTGTCTATGAGGGATTTACAGAAGGAGGAGATAAGTTTGTTTACAAAAATCAAGATTTATATGATGACTTTTATACCAGTGTATACGACGATTTGGTTTATAATAGGCGTAAGAATGATTTCGAAGTGGGTGAAATCATGAAGTATGTTTCAGATGGTGCGGTTTTGGATATTGGCTCCGGAACGGGCCATCATGTGAAAGCGCTTCATGAGAAAGGATTAGATTGTGTAGGAATAGATAGTTCCAAATCGATGATAAAACATGCTAAAATTAAATTCCCTCAGCAGAAGTTCATCTATGCTGACGCACTTAAGACGATGACCTTTCAACCAAACTCATTTGATTTGATTACAATGCTTTATTTCACTGTCTACTACATAAAGGATAAAGAACAGCTCTTCAAGAATGTGGCACTTTGGTTGAAGCCAGGAGGTTACTTTGTGATGCATTTGGTGGACAAGCATCAATTTAACCCAATGGTGCCAGCGGGCGACCCATTTGTTATTATATCACCCCAGAATTATACGGATAAACGTATCAAGGATACTGTGGTGCATTTTGATAACTTTAAATATAAATCGAATTTCGCCCTTCCTGAAAAAAATAAGAACAAGGCGGTCTTTAAAGAGTATTTCAAATTTAAAGACAACGGAAAAGTAAGACAGAATGACCATGTGTTCTATATGGAAAACCAGAAGAAGATTGCTCAGATGGTAAAAAATGTGGGATTAAAATTGGAGGAAGTGATTGATATGAGCCCATGTGCCTATGACCATCAATATTTATATGTTTTCAGAAAACCTGGTTATTAATTAATTAACTAACGATAGATAATATTTTCTGTAATTTTGAACCATGGTTTGGTTTCTGCGCTATAAAAAATAACAATGCCGTGGTTCTGAACAAAGTCAGGTGTTACATCATAATCATCAAGATCTTCTTGTTCAGAATATTCAAATCTCAGTGATTCCACGGTGTATTTACCACCTGGTATCTCTGGTAAAAGTTCCATGACACGGTCGCTAGTATCTTCGCAATCACCGTCTCCTTGTTTACGATTACAAAAGGTCGTTGTTTTCGCTTCATGGACAGCATCTAAAAGTTGTTGAATAGTATTGACTTGCTTTGCGCTCTTGCTAAAAATCTGTAAGATATTTGCCCCTTGACGCCAATCATGGTCTATCTTTTCGTAGAAAGCATCGACTTCGTTTTTTGATTGCATAGGAAAATACTCCAAATATTCGATGATGGCTGCTGGAGGGGATGTGGATGAATTGCCGCCTTTTTTCTTGTAGCGTCGAGTTTTCACTTTCTTTTTACCCCCACCCCGGACATTATTAATATTTCTTTTCTTCAGTGTTTTGTGGTATTTTCTCTCAAAAACATTTTGCGCCTCTTCAGGTGCAGGTTCTAAACCCAAAACACCCCTTATGTATTGACCAGTCTGTGAAGGAGGACCGTTCCATAAATCGAACCAATCCCTGCGAATTTTTTCGCTTCTTAAATGGCATCCAACTGCTTGAATATCTTTATCGGTCACTTCATTGGGTGGCTTTTCACTCAGTTCCAAATAAATTTCTACCGGATATCTCACGTAAAATGCTGGATTTGGGGGCATTTCTAAGCCTTCCTCTGGGTCTTGGGTTGGACCATTTTCCTGATGATAGCCTAAAACAGTAAACTTCTTATTCTCAACAAAAAATGGGCGTTTGGCTGCAAATAAAATATCCAATATGAGATGGGTGTTGTCCTTCAATATTTTATCACTTTTTCTACTTGCAATTTCAAAAACATTATCCAGCTTTTCTTGACGCTCGTCGGGACCCATTGCTTGAAAATTGGGTATAGATGAAAGTAATCGGGCTACGATGGTCTCTCTTGATTCAGGAAGCTTGGACCGCTTCAATACTTTTTCATAAACGAAGACGGTATGATAATCCACATCAAAGAGAGAGCGCAGTATATCTTTAAAAGTCATGCCCTCGAAATCGGACTTAGCGTAACGATGCTGGTTCGAAACTAAGAGAGAAGAATTAATATTGCGTTCGCGGCCTTGTGCCCGACGACGCTGTGTGGCTGCTTGGTCCGAATACACTTGACGAACATAATTTATACGATTAGGTTGTTGGCGCACTGCATTACTGAGCTGCTGAATAAGTTGAAGTTTCCTTGACCTGGCATTATACAACACTCTAAATGTATCAAGGATTTGTCGAATGTTAGCCACTGTCAATAATTCATAGACCTCCTCTGATGTGAGTTGCTGATTAATGTTGTATTTACTATCGCTGTTAAATACAGTATAAATTTCCCCGGCATCCGCTACTTTTCTAGCGGCGATGGGCTGGACTAAATTGAGCTGTTGGCGCCGGATATCCGCGCTTTCATTTCTGACGTTTGATTTATAATTTATGACCACTAAACCATTTCTAGAAACCGACCATTGATTAAAATCATAATTGGGTAAAGCCATTGTGTATAAGTAATTCTACTATACATAGATTAGATTATTTATACATTGTTCATAAACGTCATATAAGCAGCTCGTTGAATTTCCTGTTGTTTCTGTTTGCGTGCTCGATTTAAAATACGGATTGCTTCCTTAATCTCGCTCTCATCAATGATGTCATCTTGATTTGTATCGATGGCTGCTTTCATTTCATGGCGGTATTTATGTGGGATGATGCAAAATGCACTCCTCTCATTGAACATGAAGTCATTTATCACAATGAATGCACTGCTCATTACTAAAGCTGTAATAATATCTCTTGTTCCAACGAAACATATGGCGAAAATCATGAGTTCGCGACCAATGGTATCGCGCAAAATTCGCTCATGATAATGGTTCATTCTAATGCTAATAAACTTTGACCCCACATTTAAAAACACTATTAAAAATCCGAGGAAGTATTTACTGTTATTTAATTTATTCAAGAATTCTTGCATCACGGGTTACTTATTATATTATAGTAGCATTATTTTTGACAAAATTTAGAACAAGCTTCTTCGGAAGAGAATTGTAGTCACACATCAGATAATTGGTTCTCAATCGTTCAGCTAAGATAATATCTTCGCATTCCTCGGCAATGAGTTCGTTATCGTCGTAGTAGCGTTCATATTCGATGTCCGTTTTTTCGTCGTAAAAGACCCGCGCAATGTTGTGGTCGCTGTCACCCTTCAAGATAAGGAAGAAGAGGAACTTGTTTGGAGTGAAAATCTGCGAAGGCCCTAAAATGTCGCAGTTATCTTTCAGAGACTTCTTGTTGATATCCACGACAGTGACATTATCTGTCTCCAATTGAATAAGACGCTTATTCTTAGAAATGATATTCACAAACATATTTGGGTTTTTGTCGAGAAGTTTATTCAGGATAATCGCAATGCAATCGTCAGACTCTAAGTTAAAATTCTGATAGATTTCAATACCGTCCAAACCAATATTATCCTTAAATATAATATCCAGCATAGGAATAATCTTTGAATTCATGGAATGTTCATAATCGGCACTGACATTCTTTCGCCAAGATGTCTTGCTTCCTCGTGTTAAAAAAACCTTGCATTGGTTATCTCTCTCATTAGCATTGGACTGCATTTTAAAGGAAACAATCAATTCACGCATGAAAATCTTAATATTCTCCATATAAAAATTGATAAACTCGTAGCCATCGAAATAATGATTTTTGTGCTTCTCTAAAGTGGATTTCTTCTTCCATTGTCCCTCGAGTTTGTTGTAGAGAGCCATAAAGAAATAGGACCCATCTAGAATAATGGCGGTTTTTACATTGGTGCGCGGAACTTCATCATTTTCTTCACTCATAATTATTGCTAAAATATAATTATATGTCTTTAATTATATTTAAACGGGAATGGCATTCGATTCTTTTGGACGGAGGGCTTCGTCGACCGTCATTCTCTCTTTGGCAGAGGTAATTTCAAATTCACAGTCGTCATCACATGGATTGCATTTTCCTTTGGTATATTTTAAGGTTGGAGGATTGCTTGCCTCATCTAATTTACCATCCTTGCAGTATTTTTTCACAAAATCGCCTCTTGCATCGGCATGAGCATCAGCATCGGCATGAGCATCAGTCTCATCGTCGGCATCGGTTTCATCGTCAGCATCGGCATCCTCACCCTTTTCCTTATTTTCCATGCTCTCAATAAGCATAAAATCTTTATGAAGCGACATGTAAATAAGAGCGACAAGAACTCCAGCATAAAGACTGTGATATCCTGCACC
>Ga0213867_1001552_pt1 | contig 10267 bp, 3 predicted proteins | sample PICome_12_FD_160120 | JGI IMG/M metagenome (GOLD analysis project Ga0213867, IMG submission 160120) | Coastal seawater microbial communities near Pivers Island, North Carolina, United States - PICO540 | ecosystem: Environmental > Aquatic > Marine > Coastal | place: USA: North Carolina | collected... | reverse complement strand
CTTTGCTCCTATTTATGGAAAAATTTAAAGCTTCCGATCCAAGCTGATGAAAGTAGACCTTCACTGAAGAGAACAATAGAGCAGGGAAACGTCAATTTAATATAAAAATGTCAAGATTATAGACTGGTTTAAACTTTCGGAAAAAGGACTTGAAACGTGGGAGAGTTACAATATCTGTCAATTCACATAGTTATCCATGATGAAAGTAAAGGAAATTTAATCTAAAGTGAGTTTTATTTATAAACATAGTACTTCGAGGACATAAAACCACATTTGTCAGATCCCTGAATTTTCTCGATTCTGAAACAATTAAGAGTGTACATATTTAAAGTTAAATATCAATGCTTTGTTAACTGAAGACATAAAATTCATTACTGAAGCTACAATAAAAACGGATTTCCTTCAGACATATGACATTTATTTAATATTGATAAAGAAGAAAAGTTAAAAGCTCGAACTTGTTGAGGAAAGTGCTGTAAAAATTTGGGTTATTGATTTATTTGTTAAAGGAACCGTTCCCATAAAAGGACCTTCAATGTTAAACAAACACAAAACATATGATATCAATATAATGTCAATGAAAACTAATTTTTCGATGAAAGAGACGATATCGCTCGCTCTGTCCTTGCCTTATTTTGTCCCATTTGCTTGTCCGTTCGTGTAGAATATCTAGTACATCAGCAGAAGCCTCTTTCTCACCGATAACTGCCAATTCAATTGGTGTACTTCCATCAAAGTCTTCCATTCCAGTAGTGCTTGGTGCATGATCACATAATAGCTCAATAGTATTCACAAGAGAATCTTCGAAAGCATAACGTTCAACGCAAATATGCAGAGGTGTTTGACCACGAATATCTGGCCAAGTAAGACTGTCCTCATTCAAAAAAATTAACTCACGAAGGATATCCATACTGTACTGTTCCAATTTCTCTGCGGCCAAATGAATTGCGAAGCGACGTGACTCGGGAGACATGTAACGAGCATATTTGTAGCTGCATCCACGTGACTGGAATGGAGTATCAAGCGATGGAGAAAAGTCATCATCTAAGCCCAAAATTTTTGTAATAATATCTGAAGGGGCATCATTCTCTAACGCTTGATAAAGAACGCGACCTGGCATTTCACCCCAACTCGAACCCAACTCTTTCTCGACCAACTTCCATCGGCTATTTTTAATATTTCTATGAATACGCCGACTGCGTATTTTTTCCAATTTAGATGTTAGGCACGTGCGCATCAATCTTAAAAATATCAAAGCTTTGCTATTTTGACTTTTATTTAAATCTTTATTTAAATCTTTAGTAAAATTTTCACCACAAGAAGTTCGATAGTCAGTGGAAGATCTCGACACTGTACATAAAGTTCGTGAGGACAATCTGGCTTTCTTGGTGCCTATATAGCCTGTCTTTCCTTGGCTGTTTGACATGATGGTGTTCTGTACTGATACGGATTCTAATAATATCATTGTCCAATTTCGTATTACTTTCGTGATTCGTGAGGCAATTTTGTTGTGGCGAATGCAATCTGTTGCAAGGTTTTTTGTGGACCAAATGAATGTCTGCATCAAAGCGAAGCTTAGAAGTCCATATAAGTAATGATATGTCGAAAGGAACAGTCATTTCCGAACAACTAGTCTACAAACGGGGCTAAGCTTCGCTTTTTGATTGTTAAGGGATTGGACTAAGAGAACGTAAGCGTCATAATAAGTAGGAACTTACTAGCAATTTCAAAGGAATGTCCGAATATTCACTAATCTTCGCAAAAGAATGTCTAGCATACATGCTTTTTGCTTCGGTTGGACATATTAAAGGTTTCCTAAAGAATGACCGGTAGTCAAAATCAAAAAAAGTTCTGAGGTTACATATTGGTAGCTATATTGGCGTGTCAAATCAAAAGCCAAACCGTTTTTATCATGAGCACAAATGAAGCGAAAAATGTATAATGCTCACTTGTAAACTTGAATTTTCGTAAACAAAAATCCGAAAAGCATGCATGACGAGTATGTTCGAATGACGAGCATGTCTCATCCGCTCAAATTTGATCAACTCATCCTGTCAATTCGATACGAACTTGTTCAAACATTATTCCCTCTTAAAAATGACTTTTGTTTGAAAATGCAATGGTTAGTCAATTTCCAGAAAAACTGCATAAAGTTCGCTAGCCCTGACTTTCAGTTGACAGATAGCAGATGACTAAAAGGGGTAGAAACATGAAAAACAATTCATCTCATTAGTAAGCTGCCAAGACTTCCAAGAAGCACGCGGAGGATGGATGGTTACAGGATGTTGAAGGAAGAAGTGATAATTTTCTGTAGATGGATCAATTAAGGCAAGAAGTGACGCTTCAAAAACTCTCTTTAGCAAGAGAAAGAAAGAGAATTATCGCAAAACAATGTCCATAGCGTTGACCAGAGTAACATAAAACTATTGGTTTGTGAAAGCAAAGGGAGTTATGTTCATGAAAAGACACTGTTCCTTGTTTCAGTAAGATTAGTTGCTCAGTAACGGATATGACATATATGACAACCAGACCATTGGCAACGTGAGTTTTTCGTGTAAGTTAACGGGATTCGAATCATACCCATATGTCTTCGCGTACAAATCATGACGGATGTAGTGATAAAAGTTGTAATTGATTTTAGAGGAGGATAGTTCTGAGTGTCAGCGGTACAAAGGGGGCGAGACCTATTCCTTTAATGTCATGATGTTGAAGGTAGTATCTCGTGCACAGTTGGCTATGCATTCATGTGACTTCATGTCTTGTCCGTATGGTCATAGAACAAGTATCATCATTGTCGCATGCACTGCAATGCTTCCCTGGTGTTAGAGATATTTATGGTCCCACAATACCTTATAGGTGTGATATGAGGTCATTATCTACTTTTTGGTGCTTTACTCCTGAAGTACATCATATTCTCTCATCGTACTTCAAGTAAGGCATTTACACATCATATTATAATATAGATCTTCTAGATCGATAATTTACTACTTAGTATATATTCTCTCATCGTACTTCAGTATTACTATTATCAAACTTCAGGTTATGAGCCCAAAACGCATCCAAGAATAAGAAGAACCCACAATTCAAATATCAATAATAACCTTACAGTGCCAACCGCAATGGTTGAGTTTTTATAGACCGCTGTTTCTGCTGTAACGCGTATAGTTGCATACGCGGTACTTCTTCCTGCATGTGACGATACGAGTCGAGGTTTTATGGTGAATGTTGTTCTTTTGAAGACATGGAAGGAAAGGAAGGTGGTTGCACGGTTGGTTTGGAATGCGCGGTTGGCACTGTAAGGTTACGATCCCAAAGTGCATCTAAATACAACAAACAAGTCATCTTTTTCATCGTTCACTACCGTTTCCGATACTACCCGCGCCCATTCGACAACTCCTCTTCGATACGATTTAATTTTTCAAAAAATCCAAAACAAACTATTTTAGCCAAAATGGACAAATGGAATTCTTTCTTGGAAGACCTTCCCCAGCCTATCTATACACGACGTACTTCAGTATTACAATGGATACAATACGAGATGGTCTCTCATGTGTAAAACTGGTGAGGAAAAATGGCTCTCAAAATATCCTCTATTGATAGTGTCAGTCGCTAGCAATAGTTGACTACATTTAGTTCTGAGCCAAGGGAACACTTCGTAATAAGGGGAACAAAAGATATTGCTACTTAGGCAGCGCACACTGGAAATACCAAAGAAATTTTTCAGACTATGGGAATTCAATAACTGGGAGAATGATGACGCGTATTATATTCTTCCATCACGTAATAATTGCTCTTCCGAACCTGTAACTGATGAAGAGGATGAGTTATAAGTTATAAACTACAAAGTAATTGATACAATGTTGCACATGGCTTGTCTCTAATGGATGTACCAATTTGTTTGATACTTTTGAACGAAACAAATAAGAATGATTTAAAGCATTGATTATTGATTACAATTCATTGAAATAACTTGACTTCATATTGAATCTATACTACAAGTATTAATTATTCAAAATTATGTAATGTTGAACTGTTGGAAAAACTAGATATAATACCAATTTTAGCATGTACAGTATACATTTGAAAACATTATGAATACGCTAATAATAAGAGTGCGTGCAATTCCCAGTACCGCGTCATAGAAGGTTTTGTCGGGAAAACAAAGCTTCAAAGGACGATACCGGTATTCACCACTTTGGCGACAACACTAAAACCTTTCTAATTAACAAATAGTAAACCAATCAATTCTTACCATGGTACCAATGTCGATAAAGTAGACAAATGTCACATTTATTGTCCCACAAACGTTTTCAGATTTAAATTCAAAAAATATATGCAGATACTTAACTCTTTCAGTCCCATCCACTCATTAATCGCGATACATCGGGTTTAAGCAATGCTCTCCGGTGAAGAGAATTATGAAAACTCCAGCTATTGATTAGATGCTTGTATTAATTTATATTTCTTAACAATTAACTTTGCTCTCGCAACACTTCAAACGACTTCTTCTCATTCTCCAGCGATGTCAAAAGCGGTCGCGCCTGACTAAGTGCATACACGACACTTCGCTGCGCCACCTCCTCCCCATTCAAATATATTAATGATGCATTCGCAAACTTCAAACCCTTTTCAAATAAGGACATAACAGTTAGATTCCTCTCCTCACAATCATGATCTGTCCGTATTACCAATCTCGCCAAACGAAGGCATAGCTCAGCCACTAAACTACGACCATCGCGACCAAGATTAATAAGTCTCTCACCACTGTCGGTAAAGACAGCAAACTCGTTCGTAAGCACCCAATTGGTCATCATCTTAATCTTGTCTCTATTATCTCTAGTATTACCAATATTCCCAACATAACCTATGTCAATATCATGAAATTCATTTTCATTTTTATCATCACCCTCTTCCATAATTACAGCATCCAACAAATACAAAACCAAATCAAAGAAACGCATACTCCAAGTCCTTCCTCCATCCCCATAAAAGTCCTTAAAATTTTGCAGCAAATACCGATTCCACAAGAACTTTGCTCGGGAGCTCATGCCATGTCGCTTCATAACCCAAATCGCAGGAAATAATATCATAAACATATTATGTACATTCCTCTGATCTTCATTCGGCAATATATTCTGCGTAATAAAATTGATGCGTTTCATCATTTCGCATACATCATCCTTTAAATCGTACCACTGAGCACATAAACCAAAATTCTGACCGGCACGATTACTCCCATAGTGTTTAGATATTTCCTGAGGAAACGTTTTGGCGTTGTAAATGTCTTCTAATAATAATTGCGAAGCAATAGCATCATCATATTTGCCCATGCGCGAGAGGAAAATTCCTTGCAAAGCCAAAGCTCGGGCTAAATGTATAGGATCGCCATGTGCTCGAGCTTCATTCACGAACCGGACCAGCAGCTGCTGTTCAAAGCTGCATGTTTTGTCGTCGACTATGGTGCCCCATTTCAAGCACAAACATAATCCGCTGACAATAGTAAAAAATATGGATCGATCGGAAATATTGTTTGCGTTAGGTATACTTGTCATAATATCATAAGAAGATTGGTAATTCTTGGCTGCTTCATTTGAGTTACCGAGATTAGCAAGGCATTTGGCGATGGCAATGCGTAGTCGAACGACATGTTCCACATCAAATATATTTCGTTGTAAGAGTTCTCGTTTGGAAAAACCTCCAACCAATATGTTGTTGTTATCGACTACTGATTCAACATTTTTATTGTATCTTGGATTTGGGTCGATATTATTTGGAATCATTCCAGATATCAAATTGCTAGACTGTGTATTTACAGCATCGGTGGCATCAGCTTCATCGCAATCTCCAACAATCAATTCCAAGGCACATTCATAAACTTCGATGCTCTGGCTGCTAAATCCCCACTCTTCATACCGCTTCCCAATTTTCAATGCCAATGGGAACGCCTGCTCATTGGCTTTACCAGCCTTCCAATGATTATACAACGTTAAAGACGCACGATTATCATTTAAGTTGGATAAATCATCTCCAAATCCTTCTGCCTCTAAAGCACGTGCTATGCTACAGTGTAATTTGCATACACGTTCTTGTAATAACGTGGAAAGAATAGAATCGCGCCAAAGGGCAGATTTAAATTGGTATATTCGATCTTCTAAATATGACATGGGCTCTTCGTCTTGCTGAGACGTTTGAGCATCATGTGGATCTCCCAATCCATCTTCTCGTGATGTAACCGTAGTTGTCGTCGTGGACGTAGTATCATCATCTTCGTTGTCCAGGTGCATACTCAAGGAACCAGCGTCACGCGAAGTATGATCCAAACTAGCAAATCCTATGAAGCTCATTCTATTTATTGATTGTGATTGAGAAATGGCGGAAACAACAGAAGATCGCTGAAAAGATGCATTACCCACACTGACAGAGGTGGTCCCATTGCCTAGTCCCAATATCGCACATTCACATAGATGTTTCGGTTTGTTACATCGACATTTCATAATTTGACTGTCCACGAAACCGTTGCCAGTTAATCGACTGGATCGTCGTTCATCTGACGCAGAACTTACAGAGGAGCGTGTAACGACAGACGACAGTGTCGATAGTGCGTTATTAGATGCGGATGGCGTTATAATTGTACCCGTGGATGTAGTTTGAGTAGTGGTCGTCGTATGACCATCACAACAATCCTGCACTTGCAGATTTTGAGAATGGTTGGATTGTGTACAGGAAATCGAAGCAGAGCATGAAGATTTTTCCTCCTGTCCGTCAAATAACTGTATGTGTTGTTGTTGTTGATGATGATCCCATTCATTCCTACCTAAACTTACGCATTCAAGAACCCCTTCTTCTATCGCTGCATCCAGTGTTCCTTCTAAACGACGTGCATACTTTAATTTGGCACGTTCGTTTAAATCTTGAAAGAAGGTACAGTCCGGCAAATTGTACATTTCTTGCGTCCAGATAGGCATGACACGTAAAATATCTTGAAATTGAAATTGCCTCCCAACCAAAGCGCAAATAATGATTACGGTACGCATGGTCACATCTAAAGCATCAAATTTTGCTCGAATGTATTGAGCAACAGACGATGTACGGAGTTGTTGAGAGTTGCGTCTACCCACAGTTCGGCTGTACTTATCGGGATCATTCATGTAAGTTACGTAATCATCCATTATCACACTGGCGAAGTACGGCATGCCATCCGTTTGATGTTGAATTTCATAAACGAACTGATCCGAGATTAAATTGTGATTCTGACCGTTTCCAGATTTTTTCTCGTGAAATCGTAGTTTCTGCGACACGTAACACTTCATTTCCTTCAAAGTAAAAGGCTTGAGGTGATAATTCATATACCGACCATCTTGTCGTCGAGGAACTGACCGCATTCTCTCTAAAACTTCCATACACCGTTCACGGCCTTGGAAAATATCGAAATTCATGCATCCAATGACGAGGATATTGTCTTGTTGGTTAAGTATCGCTTCAATAACTCGCCAAGAGAACACATCCATGTAGTGTATGTCTTCTATATATAGAACGGCTAAATCGTGTCGAAGTGTACAGTGTGCAAAGGCCCGCGCGATGAAACCGATGACGTCATTCATCTTTGCGACATTACTTGGGCTCGTGGTGGCGTCGGAGGACAGGCCGAGTAGCCTTGCGACGGTGTTGGCCACGTCAGCGCTATAATCGAGTAATTTGCAGAGACGTCGTATGCGCGACAGTATGCTGTATTCTCCGCTGGCACAGGTTCCTAAATTATTGGCATTATTACGCAGGGTTTGCATCACCTCATCTTGTGTCAGCGTTTCTATTTCGATTTGGATGTTGGGTTTTAATTCGAGTCGTGCAGCGAGAGCGGCGGAATGTGCGTGACCGATGGAAGATGATGCGGATTTGTTGGCCTTTGTGTTAAACAAGCTCATAGCAAAAGCTTCATCATCCCGCTCATCTTCCGCCATGCATTCAAATCGTATACAATCCGTATAATCTCCAAGGACATCCTTAAAGATCTTCTTGAACAGAGCGCAAGGGACGAATCTTTCATTCTCGGATGATCCTGCAGTATAAAAAGATACATCAGCTTCACGAATATGGCCGAGGTTTTCAATGAGGTTTATAATCTTGACGGCCAACGAAGTCTTTCCCAGACCGTGGTTACCATGTATCAGTGCAAATCGTCCACGTCCTTCGGCAGATTTTTGAACAGAAAGGGCGGGAGTCGGAGAATCCTTGCACGTAGGACCGCCACCTTCATTATTACAACGCATACTCACGTATAACATTTCATTTGCGTGTTCCATGATGCTTTCGATTTCCGACTCGCGCCCAACGAAAAAGAAATCATCATCATTGCATGACGACGACGTGGCCATCGTCTTGTTCTGTACGTGCAATGGAACGAAAATGGGTACCTTCTTGCTGTATCCCTTGGCTATGACAGGACTTAAAGCGCGAAATCGAAACTTAGTTTCCACCAATTTGCGTATGGAATCATCTACGAGAATTCCTGGATTCTCTTTGGAGGCCATAAGTCGAGCGGCTAAGTTGACAGATCGACCGAGCACAGCAAACTCGTGTCGGGCTATTCCTCCCTAATGAAAGTCAAGTAGAAGCTGAGAATATTCATTGTTTTGATTTTGCATATCTGAAAAAGTACATACCACTATCCCGCAATAGGCCTTTCCATATGTCGTACCAATAGAGTTTGGAATATTCAAATCATTTTTCAACTTCGAATGAATGTCGTGTGTGGCGGGTATTGCATGTTTACTCATCATATTCGGACAAGCACTTCCTCGTAACCCAAACGTGGCAATCAAAACAACACCCTTATCATCCACAATGTACTGGCGTAAATGCCCCTTATATTTCTGCAAAATCTGATTGATGACCAAAATTACCTGCTGCAATGTGTTGCAGAGTTTATCATCGATGACTCGTGTATTGATTCGTGGCGAGATAAACATGGTGTAAACTCCTCGCAATTCTGCTTCCGCTGACTGTCGACTGGACCGAGCAAGCTTCGATTCGTTATTAGTTTTTCTATTACTGCTTCTTTTGGGTGACTCGATAGCGTAGTGATTATTCAATCCGAAACTGTTGTAAATATCCAGTTCATCATTACGTATGACTGGATGTACGTATAAGGAAAGCAACGATCGAAAATGCTCAAGTGTTTCATCTGTCATACTGCTAATGACTTCGAGAACGTACTGATTGGAACTTTCTCGTATGAGTGGAAGTCTTGAAACTTTACTTTTTGTCGACAAAGGCTTGACATGGCATTGGCTGCGAGTCGCAATCACGCGACATTGACCTTCACGTTCTTCACAATCGTTTCGATCCAAGGCCTCTATTTCCTCCAAGGCTTTCACGGCTTCAAAGCTAGCTACTAGTTCACCGAGCTCTGCAACACCTTCTGCTTGACTAACTTGATCAATGGGTTTGCCTAAAATGAGGTATTCGCGTCTCGTCTTGTCTCCCACATGCAATCCTGAAATTTCACCCAGACCTACGCCACAATGCACGTTGAGCAAATATTTTTTTTTCTTTGTGCCTACTCTGTAATCGCTGCATTTGTCGGTAATTGCTGCACCACATACGGCAGCACGAAGGGTTGCTTTTGGCAGATTTAAGGGAGATTCCGCGCGCCATTCGGCGAAGAGCGCGTCTCCTGCGAACTTTAAAACGTCGCCGCCATGCGATGTGACTTCGTTTACGATTAATTCAAAATAGCTGTTAATGGACTGGAAAAAATGTTTTAATTTGAGAAAAACAATTCCTTTCTTTTTTGTTTTCTAATAAGTCAACAACAATAGAAATTAAATACCAACCTTACTCAGCGTTTCCACATCCAGCTCGGTACTGAGTTTTGTAAATCCAGAAATATCCACGAATAGAAGCGCGCATTGATGCCTTGATAAATACGGAAGACGCAACTCATTCACGGCCCCTCTATCTGAAAAAGTCCTTCGACTGCGAGTAGTGAGGGCAGATATCACACAATTTGGCGTATGAGACGCAAACCACCGAATACTCTCCGCCAAGCGACGTTTTTTTACATCGTGAAAATTCGAATCGTGCGACTTTCCAACATGTGTATCACTTCGTTTAGACATAAAATTTTTGGCGGCGGCTGCTACCATGCTATGATAGTTTAAATTCGAATGGCAGCTGTTGTTTTCAAGGCTTCCACGTAAGTGGCTGGAGCTGGAATCGTCTCCATTGGGTCGATCTAAGTCGGATACGGAACAGCATGATGATGCCT
>Ga0213867_1001551_pt1 | contig 10267 bp, 9 predicted proteins | sample PICome_12_FD_160120 | JGI IMG/M metagenome (GOLD analysis project Ga0213867, IMG submission 160120) | Coastal seawater microbial communities near Pivers Island, North Carolina, United States - PICO540 | ecosystem: Environmental > Aquatic > Marine > Coastal | place: USA: North Carolina | collected... | reverse complement strand
CCGTGTGCTGCAACGATGTTGTAAGTTTCTTCTTCTTGACCGAATTTGTAACCAGCGTTAGTAGATTCGTTTTCAGTTGTTTCACGAATTAAAGAAGAAGTTACTAATGAACCGTGCATAGCAGAGAATAATGAACCACCGAATACACCAGCAACACCAGCCATGTGGAATGGGTGCATTAAGATGTTGTGCTCAGCTTGGAATACTAACATGAAGTTGAAAGTACCAGAAATACCTAAAGGCATACCATCAGAGAATGAACCTTGACCGATTGGGTATACTAAGAATACTGCAGAAGCTGCAGCTACTGGAGCTGAGAATGCTACGAAGATCCAAGGACGCATACCTAAACGGTATGATAATTCCCATTCACGACCCATGTAAGATGCTACACCTGTTAAGAAGTGTAATACGATTAATTGGTAAGGACCACCGTTGTATAACCACTCATCGATAGAAGCTGCTTCCCAAATTGGGTAGAAGTGCATACCGATAGCGTTAGAACTAGGGATAACTGCACCAGAGATGATGTTGTTACCGTATAATAAAGAACCTGCTACTGGCTCACGGATACCATCGATATCAACTGGAGGAGCTGCGATGAACGCGATAATGTAACAAGAAGTAGCTGTTAATAATGTAGGGAACATTAAACAACCAAACCAACCGATGTATAAACGGTTTTCTGTACTAGTGATCCAAGCAGAGAAACGTTCCCATAATGAAACGCTTTCACGTCTTTCTAAAGTTGCTGTCATAAAAAAGTTTTATTATTATAATTCTTCCCAAGTATTTAACTTGTTACAATGAATTATAAAACAAACTAATATTTTTCATCACTTTAATTTATTTATTTTACAAATTTTAAAAATTCTAATTCAAAATCAAAAACAGCTCGGTTTGTATTACCTCCAATAAAAACTTGTTGATTTTTTTGTACAATCCATACTTGAGAATAAGTAATATAACTAATTAAACTACTTAACATTAAAAATAAAAATCCTAAATAAATTAACGGGATACCCGGGTCTGTTTTAATTTGTAATCCTGTTGAACTAATAATTTCGAATAATGTAAGCGGGTTGAAAAAATTTACAGTCTCATTTAATTCTAAGTTTCCTAAAAATTGACCTTTATTATTATAAATTGAACAATAACCTTCAAGATTTGAAATTATCGCAATTATACCTTCATCGGAAATTTTATTATTTGCAACCCACGTTAGCCAAACTTTTTCTTGATTTCCAAAGATATTAATTAATGGGTATTCAATTATTTGATTCGTTGAAGTTTTAAATCTTAATCCAATAAGATTCCAATCTGTTTGATAATAATAAATTCCATTTGAAACCAAAGGATAATTAACATATACTGTTTTCCGTTTTATTTCATTTCCTTGTTGATTTAGAAGTGAAATGTCGGAATAAAATTGAGAAATTGTTTTATTTTTAGTATATGTAATCCAAAAATCATTAACGCGAGCTGATGTTTTAGGAATAATGGTTGATGGGCCTGTATTTAAAATATTTTGAATATGAAAATTTTCTGTTTTTGGAACAATTTCTTGTGCTTTAAATCCAAATAATGAACCAATAATTGTTCCTAATAAAATTAAAATCATACTAAAATGGACAACAATAGGACCAATTCGTCCAATTAAACCTTTATAACAATAAATCAGATTTCGTTGTTGAAACAGGGAATATTGTTCAGCTTTTATTCGTGCAATAATTTTATTAAAAGAAAAATTATTTAAAATTGTTGAGACTTTTAATCTTGAAAATGGCATTGTTGTTCTAAAAAATTGGCAGCGTCGCGCAATTTTGACAGATGGTAATTGTTGTAAAAAACTACATAGTGTTAAACTAAAACCAAATAAAATAATTAATGTTACAAACCACCAGGTTTTATAAACATGATCTAACCCAAATTGAAGAATCTGTTTCCAAGATAAAACCCCTAATATTGGATTTGTTAATGGATAATTACTTTTATAAACCTCTAAAGGTTGATCTTGTTCAATGATTGTTCCAGCAATACTACAAAAACTAATTAATAAGAGAATAAATATTGCAAATCGTAAATCTGCTAATAATCGAAAAACTTTTTGTTTCATTAAATAGATTAATTAAATATATATTTGTTTAGAAGAGGCTAAACGAATTTGACCCGATGAGGCCCATTTTTCAAGTTTTAACATTTGAGTACTGTCTAAATTTGCTAGTGGAATTAATTCTTTTAATGCGAGACAAATATCATCTGTAGTAAATTCACGTTTTTCATAAAAAGCTTGATACATTGCTTCAATAATACTTTGTCGAATTTCGGCTCCCGAAAAAGATTCCGATAGCTTTGATAATTTTGGATAATCAAATGATTGCCAATTATTTGGGCGAAATTCTTGTAAATGAATTTTAAAAATTTCTTCACGTTCTTCTTTTTTTGGCAAATCTAAGAAAAAGATTTCATCAAATCGTCCTTTTCGAATAATTTCTAGAGGTAATAAATCAATATTATTTGCTGTTGAAATTACAAAAACTGGTTTTGTTTTCTCTGATAACCAACTTATAAATGTTGCTAAAACTCGATTACTCGTACCACTATCACCTTTATTTTCTGTATTTGTAAAAGCTTTATCAATTTCATCAATCCATAAAATACAAGGCGAAATTGTTTCTGCTACACTAATCATTTGCCGTAATCGGGATTCTGATTCACCAACAATTCCACCAAACAGTTTACCTACATCCAATTTCAATAGTGGTAATTGCCAGTCATTTGCAATAGCTTTAGCCGTTAAAGATTTTCCTGTTCCTTGAATACCAACTAATAATAATCCTCGTGGTGTTGGTAAACCATAATTAGAAGCTTGAATACTAAAAGCAGTTTTTCTTTTTTTTAACCAATCTTTTAAATTATTTAATCCACCTAAATTTGTAATTTTTTCATTAACCGAACAGTATTCTAGAATTTCCGTTTGGCTTATAATTTGTTTTTTTTCACTTAATAGAATTGCAATACTATTATTATCAATTGTTTTATAAGTTGCAATAATTTTTGATAAAACTCGTCTAATTCGTTCTAGCGATAAACCCTGACAAGCACGTGTTAAATTTTCGAATAATTCAGGTTCAACTTTAATATTTAAAGAATTAATTAATCTGGTTAATTCTTGATTAATTTCTTCTTCTATAGGTAATTGGAACTGTAAAACCGTAATTAAATCTTGTAATTCTGTTGGAATTGTTAAATCTGAACCAATTATAATAATTGTTTTAGGTTGTAATTTTAATATTCGACTGATATTACGTAATTTTCGTGATATTGAGAGATCTGTTAAAAACCGATTAAAATCTTTTAATAAAAATAAAGCTGGTGTCTCTGAATTTAATCGTTCTACCAATTCTAATGCTTGAAGGGGATTACGTTTCGCAAACCCTTGATTATTTGGATTGTTACTATAACCATCAACAAAGTCCCAACTGTAGATACTTCGATTAAGATTTGTTTTTACATTTTTCCGAATGACATATTCTACGCGATCTTCTTCAATTGTATTAATATAAATTATTGGATAGCGAGCTTTTAAAAAAAGTGTCAATTCATTAGTAAATTTCATAATATAATTTATCAAAAAATTAGTTTACTAGTTTATTATTATATTAATTTTAAATAAAAAATTATGTATTATTAGAGTTCTTTATTTAAAGTACTCTAATAATAAAAGAAAATTTTAACGACGAATGGCTAATGTTTTTCTTCCTTTTTTACGACGGTTCTTAATTGTTTTACGACCTTGTGGAGTCGACATACGCGCTCGAAATCCTGATAATTTTAAAATAGAATAACGGCTTTTATTTGAAAGTGTTTTTTTTGACATAATATAATTAAATTAAAAATAATTTTATAAAATTGAAGATCGAAGTAGATCATAAATTACTAAATGACGTAAAACTTCTTTACGAGTTTCAAACATATAAAAGGCATCTTGTTTATATTCATATAATGGATTACGTTGTCCATAACCTCGCCAGCCAACAGCTTCACGTAATAAAGTCATTTTTTGTAAATGTTCACGCCAAATTCTATCAATATTTAGTAAAATAATACTTCGTTCAAGATTTTCACAAATTCCATCTCCATAAATAGATAACTCATTTATTTTTGATTGATAACTTAACCAAAATTCATTAAATAAGTACGTTTTCAATTCTGAGACATTAAATTGATTAAGTAGTGATTTTGAGTTTGGAACGTATTTTAGTGATAAATTCTTTCCAAAAAGATTTTCTAATAAATTAATCGTTTGAATCGTTAATGTTTTTTCTCTCTTTAATTCTAATATGATATCTGTTATGATTTGTTCACCATATGCAAAAATATTTTTTTGAGTTGAAATACTTTTTAAAATTTGTCGTCTTTCAAAATAAACAATATTTCTTTGTTTATTTAAAATATCATCATAATCGAACAAATTTTTTCGTTGTTGGTATGCTCGTTCTTCTACTCGTTCCTGCGCTGAATCTAAACTTTGTGTTAAAAGTGTTGATTCTAATGGTGAGTCATCAGTCATCTGTGTTTGCATAAAGGTTTGAATTTTTGGCCCACCAAAAAGTCTTAATAAATTATCGTCTAAACTTAAGAAAAATCTTGAAGTTCCAGGATCACCTTGACGCCCACAACGCCCACGTAATTGATTATCAACACGGCGCGATTCATTTCTTTCTGTTCCTATGATATAAAGCCCACCTAAATTTTTTACAATTTGGTTTTGTTGTTTTTGATGTTTTTTATAATAATTTAACAAATCATCAATTAAAAATTTAATTGAACAATTATACGAAGTATCTGGAAGTGAGACATTATCATTTTCTCTTAAAATTCTTAAAATATCAATGTCTGATAATTTTAAAAATTTTTTATCCGTTAATAATGAAAATAATACACTTAAAAATTTTTGTGATTTCTTATTCAATTGACTTTTTAAAGATGATTGAAAAATATTTATATTTTTAGAAAGAATGTAATTTCTTGATAATGTTAAAATATCATATAATTCCTTTTGAATTTGGAAGTTAATATTTCCACCTAAGATAATATCTGTTCCACGACCTGCCATATTGGTAGCAATAGTGATTGCACTGCGTTTCCCTGCTTGCGCAACAATTTCAGATTCGCGGCGAACATTTTCCGGTTTCGCATTTAATATTTGATATGATAACTTGTACTCATTAAGTAATTGAGCTAACATTTCAGATTTTTCAACAGTTGTAGTTCCAATTAAAATTGGTTGGCCTGTAGAAGAAATTTGATTACAAGTTTGGGCAATTGCATTCCATTTCGAAAATTGATCTTTATAAATTAAATCAGGTAAATCGTTTCGCAATGTTGGTCTTGCAGTTGGAATTTCTTCAACTGACAAGTTATAAATTTTTTCAAATTCGATTTCTGCAGTTTTCCCTGTTCCAGTCATACCTGATAATTTTGGATACAGTAAGAAAAAGTTTTGATAGGTTATTGCTGCTACAGTTTCAGTTTTTTGACGAATTTGTAATTTTTCTTTTGCTTCAATTGCTTGATGTAAACCATCTCCCCATCTACGATCCGGCATAATTCGACCAGTAAATTCATCGACTATAACAATACGATTATTTTGAACAATATAATGAACATTGTTAAAAAATAAAGCATTTGCTTTAATTGCATTAATTACATATGGAATCCAAGGATCACGTGGATCATATAAATCTTGAATACGTAGAATTTGTTCAATTTGTCTACTACCTTCGTCTGTTAAAACAATATTTTTGTTTTTTTCATCAACTTTATAATGGATATTCAGCTCTAAATAATCAATAATTTCAGACGCAATTATATATTTATCAACAGGTGTTTCAATATTATTTGAAATAATTAGAGGAGTTTGGGCTTCATCAATTAAGATTGAATCAACTTCATCAATGATACAATAGTTAAATGGTCGTAAAACTACATCTGTTAAATTTAACGCCATATTATCACGTAAAAAATCGAATGTTAATTCATAATTTGTTACATAAGTAATATCTGCTTTATAATTTTTTTTTCGTTCTACGGTAGACATATCATCTTGAATTAACCCAGTATCGAATCCAAGAAATCGATAAATTTGCCCCATAGATACTTGATCTCGATTTGCTAGATAATCATTTACGGTTACAATATGAACACCCTTTCCTGTTAAAGCATTTAAACAAGCCGGTAAAGTCGCAACTAAAGTTTTTCCTTCACCCGTTTTCATTTCTGCAATTTTTTGATTATTTAAAACAAGCCCACCAATTAATTGAACATCAAAATGACGTAATCCTAAAGTTCGTAAACTTGCTTCCCGAGTTAAAGCAAAAGATTCAGCAATTAATGAATTTAAATTTGAATTTTCTTGATATTGTTTTTGTAACTTAAAGTTTTTAGCTCTTAATTCACCATCACTTAATGTTTTAAAAGTATCTTCAAAATTATTAATTTGGTTAATTAAATTTTGATATTTGTTTGTAAAGGAATTAGGTTTTAATAGATTTTTTTGCATTGAAAATTATTTTAATAGTTTTTATGCAATGACATTGATACGTTTTTGTTTTCCTTCTTTATAATCAAATTTAATAGTTCCATCTGTCAATGCAAATAAAGTAAAATCTTTTCCACAACCAACATTTGATCCAGGTTTAAATTTCATTCCGCGTTGACGAATTAAAATGTTTCCTGCACGAACTTTTTCACCGCCAAATCGTTTTACTCCTAATCTTTTTGCATTTGAATCGCGACCATTTTTTGTACTTCCTGCACCTTTTTTATGTGCCATAATTTTAACTCCTAATTAATTAATTAATTACAATATCTTCAATAAAAACTCTTGTTAATTCTTGTCTATGACCTTGTTTTTTTCGAGTCTTTTTTTTCGGGCGCATTTTATAAACAATGGTTTTTTTACCACGTAAATGTTCTAAAATTTTCCCTTTAACTTTTACACTTTCTAAATAAGGTTTACCAATTAAAACATTTCCTTCATCATTTAATAATAAAACACGATTTAATGTAATTTGTTTTCCTAATTCTGTTGGAATTCGATTAAAATCATAATATCTTCCAGTTTCAATCCAAAATTGTCTTCCACTTATTTCGACAATTGCATATTTCATAATTTAAATTAATTTGTTTCTATTTGTTTCTATAATACTAAACTAGTTTTTTGCTCGTCAACTTTTTTAGAAATAGTTTTTAATTTTCTATTCTAGTTTTTAGTCGCATTAATTCAGTATAAAAAAACTCAAATGCTTTTGATTTATAACATTCAGGATTACTAATTATTGATAATTTTCGATTAATTTGAATATTTTCAATTTTAATAATTCCAATTGTTTTCAGTTTAATTTCTTTTTCAATAGCTGAGGAGGAAACAAACGCAGCTCCTAATCCTAAACTTACGGCGGTTTTGATTCCTTCAATTGAATTTAATTGTAGAATAGTTTTTAATTGTTTCGTCTCAATTTGATTTTGACTTAAAATATTATCAATAAATTTTTTTATTGTAGAATTGGAATTTAAAGTTATAAAATCTAAACAGTATAAATCTTCTTTATTAATTTCTTTTTTCTTTGCAAAAGGGTGAGATTTTGAAATAATTAAACTTAATTCATCATAAACAAAAGGTTTAATTGTTAAATTTTTTTTTAGATCATCAGATATTTCACCTCCAACTACAGCAATATCGACTTCGCGATTAATAATTTTTTTTGCAACGACTCTAGTTGAATTTACTTGAACTTTTAAATCAATTTGTGGATAATTTTGAGCAAAAAGCGCTAAAATTCTCGGCATTAAGTATGTTCCAATTGTTTGACTTGCACCCACAGTTAGATTACCTCGATCACCATTTTTTAGATCAACGATTGCTCGACAACTTTCTTCGCATAATGCTAATATTCGATCTGAATATTGAAGAAGAACTTTTCCACTTTCTGTAAGAGAAATTTTGTTTCGTTCACGATTAATTAGTAAAGTATCCAAATTTTTTTCTAATGTTCGAATTTGTTTACTCAGAGAAGGTTGTGAAAGATACAAAACAGCTGCAGCTTTAGTAAAATTTTTCTCTGTTGCTACTGCTTTTAAAATTCGAAGTTGTTGTAAAGTAAAAGGAAGCATAAAATTTCAATAAATTAGTTAAATTTAAATTTAAAATATATTGTTAACTAAAACTAATACGGATGGAGAGACTCGAACTCTCATAACCAAAGTTACTAGGACCTAAATCTAGCGCGTCTACCAATTCCGCCACACCCGTGAGATTTCAAAATGAACAAAAATAAATAAACCTTTAAAAAAATTTAAAGATTTATTCATTTTCATCAACGTATACACTATAAACAAAACTTGTTGTTTTCCCTCGTAACATTGATTTGGCTAAAGATAAAGATTTCTGAGCTGCAGTATAACCTTTTCTTTTCCAGTTTGCTTTTCGAGCATTTTTCTTAGCTTTTGATGTTCGTTTTTTAGGTACAGCCATTGTTTATAATTTCTATAAATAAGTTTTAAAAGATTTTATTTCAAATTCTATAAAAAGTCAAATAATTTTATCGAAAATTTTAATTTGTACACATCTTCTCACTTTCTAACTCTTTTATTACGAACTTGAAGCTGGGATGTAATAACTCTAGTGAATTTCGGAATAGTTTATCTAGTTAACTGAAAATAATAGAAGTTAAAAAATATTATAGTATAATATATTATTAAATAAGTTATATAAAGAATATTCGATTATGGATTGGAATGAAATTCAAAATTTTTCATCAAATATTGTGTTTGGTGTTTTATTAGTTGCCATGATAATCTATTGGATTAATTTATCGTTTTTTAGTGAAAAATCGTTTTTATCTAAAATTGGAAGAATTAGTACAATAGTTGCAAATGTTTTATTATTTTTTATTCTTTGTTCACGATGGATTGTAGCTGGTTATTTTCCATTAAGTAATTTATATGAATCTTTGTTATTTTTAACGTGGACATTATTAACAATTTATTTATATATCGAAACAAAGACAAAAAGTCGTTTAATTGGAGCAATTTTAATTCCTGTTACATTATTAATTAATGGATTTGCTAATTTAACTCTTTCACCCGAAATGCAAAAATCAAGTCCGTTAGTTCCAGCCTTACAATCAAATTGGCTAATGCTACATGTTAGTATGATGTTATTAAGCTATGCAACATTAATAATGGGCTCGTTATTATGTATTTTATTTTTAGTTATTTCTCGAAATAAAGAAGTTTCTTTAAAATTAGCTGAAAGCTCGTCTTTGCCTCTATATAATGTAATGTTAGATTATTATGAAGCAAATGTAATCTCTTCATCAAAAGAGATTTCTGAACTTGGAAAATTGAAATTATTACAAAGTTTAGATAATTGGAGTTATAGAATTATTGGCTTAGGGTTTCCTTTTTTAACTATTGGTATTATTTCCGGTGGAGTTTGGGCAAATGAAGCCTGGGGTTCTTATTGGAGTTGGGATCCAAAAGAAACATGGGCATTAATTACGTGGTTAGTTTTTGCGACCTATTTACATGCTCGTATTACAAAAGGTTGGGAAGGAAAAAAAACAGCAATTCTAGGTGGTTTAGGTTTTTTTGTAATTTGGATTTGTTATTTAGGAGTGAATTTTTTAGGAAAAGGATTGCATAGTTACGGTTGGATTTCTTAAAAATTAAAGTATAGTTGAGCATCTTTATTAGTCTTAGATGTTCAACTTAAAACGTTTTTTATTTCTCTTTGAACTTTAGAAATATTTATTAAATAAATAAGGCTTATATATGAGTTTATACTAGTTCCGTTAATTAGTTGAAGTTTTTATTTCGTTATGCATACGTTTAAAAGTAGATACATAAATCATATAAAATATTTTGCAATTTGAGAATTTTTAAAAAACATAAGCTTAATAGCTAGACCGATCTGAATAAAAACGAATGTTTTAGAAATTATTTAAAAACTTTGGCATTGAACTATCTTCCCAGGAGGTCCCCCTCCAAGTATTGTCGTCGATTTATAACGTTTCACAACTGAGTTCGAGATGGATCAGTGTGGTTCCGCTTAGTACACTAAAAACACCAAAGCAAAAATAGTTACTAGATTTTTTCTAGTAACTATATAAAAATTCAAGTCCTCGGTCTATTAGGACATCTCAGCTCATATATTACTACATTTACACTTAATGCCTATCAAACGGGTAGTCTTCCCGTG
>Ga0213867_1001549_pt1 | contig 10283 bp, 9 predicted proteins | sample PICome_12_FD_160120 | JGI IMG/M metagenome (GOLD analysis project Ga0213867, IMG submission 160120) | Coastal seawater microbial communities near Pivers Island, North Carolina, United States - PICO540 | ecosystem: Environmental > Aquatic > Marine > Coastal | place: USA: North Carolina | collected... | reverse complement strand
GAGATACGAGATATCTGACGAAAAAACAAAAAACATAAAATCGAAACGAGCAAGGAGATTCGAGCTAACAGTGGATGTATTGACATGGACATTGACACTGAAACCGTGACAGAACAAAAACCAATTCACCAACCAACCAACCAATTAACCAATAACATACCATTCCGGTTTACCTTTCTAGTGAACATACCGTATACAGTGTAAACACTCGAATATACTTTCTATATAGAGAATGCCGAACAATCATCATCCGAAAAGCAACATCAACATCGACAGCAATGGCAAGGACAATAATAAAAATAATGACGCAATGATAAAGAGTAAAAAGAAAAAGACTAAAAGGGATGCATCCGAATGGAAAGAGCAGGGTTCGAAATTGTATTCAGCAGGAATGTACAAGGCTGCACATATAGCGTATGAGAGTGGAGTGGAAGTTGCCGTGGCAGCCTTGGAACGTTTATCCGGTGAAGAAGAAATAGATGAATGTTGTGATGCGAAAGAAGATGCTGCGGCAGTGCTGCAGGCGTTGTATTCTAACTTATCGCTGTGTCTTCAAAAATTAGAGTTGTACGATCAAGCCATACATTATGCGTCAGAAGCTTTGAACATGAAGCGCTATTTCAATCGTAATCGTGATAAAAAGGGTAAGGATATGACATTCCTTGAAACAAAGCTGTTGTATCGTAGAGCTATATGCATTGAACGCCATGTGTTGGTGTGCACGTCTACCGTGGTACCGTCGGAAAAGTTAAAGGCTATGATGGAAGCAAAGTGCGACCTCGAGCGATGTACAAAACTGTTGCATGAATCAATTCGTCAACATGACGATTCAAAGCTGGAACAAGGGCAAGATTTGAAGCGGAAACATAAGAAAAAACAGAATAGTATTGCGCAACAACAGGTTGCGCCGGCCGAGGCTGCATTGGCACGTGTCACTGCACGTGTGGAAGGTATGTCGTGTCATTCAGCTTCGACGGAATCACCTAGCATTGATATAGAGATTCAGCGAAATACTATATTGAGGCTTTTGGATGCTAGTAGTAAAGTCAGTGAGGGTCAAGTTTATTTTATTGTTCCATATAGATGGTGGAAGTGCTGGTGTGAGTTTGTGAAATTTGAGAACTTCGAATTGCTGCCCGAAGGAGGTACCCGCATTTCGCAGTGTATGTATAAGGCATTAAGGAACGGGGATGCTAGTGACGATAGTGATAGCAGTGATGAAGATGAGGCAGAATGTGTAAAGAATTGTGTCGTACGTCCTGGACCGTTGAATGGCATGGAATTACTAGTCGCTGAAAAGGGCAAAGATAACGTTTATGATATAGTTAAGGATGACAGTTTTAATGTGCACTTCAGACTCAGGGATAACCTTGTTCGAGGGTATCACTATGAAGTTCTCCCGCGGGAAGCATATCATGCTTTCAAGGAATGGTATGGGGAAGATCCGGAGGGACGTCGCATATTACGCCGGGCCTGTCGTATAGATAATCAATTGTCGCAGTACCCTTTCAAAATACAACTATACCAACAGGAAAGTGCTCACGTGTCGGAGAAAAAGATTGAATGTGATGAGCTTGAAAACATAAGAAGGTGCAGTGCATGTCGGAATGTTGCTCTCCGGCGATGTGGTAATTGTGAGAAAGTCTACTATTGTTCAAAGTCTTGTCAGGCAGCACATTGGAGTTACCACAAGAGCAAATGTGGTAAAAGTAAGTTTCCTATGGATGCAGATCAACTGGAACTTGGATTTTGGGGATGCCGGGGTCTTGGTAACTTAGGAAATACATGCTTCATGAATTGTAGTATCCAGTGCTTGAGTCATGCCTATCCCCTGACGCATTATTTTCTATCCAACCGATTCGAATCTGATATAAATCGAGACAATCCTCTTGGCACAAAAGGAAATCTTGCTCGTGCATATGAAACGACTCTCAAAGAATTGTATTGGTCTGATAAAAGTTACATAAATCCAACTCAATTAAAGCGATCAATCGCCAGATTTCAACCACGTTTTGCAGGCTATTCGCAAGAAGATGCCCCGGAATTTCTCGCCTATATTTTGGACGGGTAAGAAGTTATTTCAAAAGTTTCTCTATTTGAATACGATCTTTAACAGATTAATCCGCGTAGGTTGCATGAAGATTTGAATCGTATCCAGAAGAAGCCATACATTACACTTCCAGATGCAGAGAAGTACGAGAACGCCCTTATAGCTGGGGCAGAAGCAAGGTAATTTTGCAAGCTGACAAATGGTTTTTCATCATTCTGTTTTGATCTCAACACTCTTTCACTTAGCGCGGCCGACAAACTCCGTAACTGCTCGATTTTGCGTGATACTTTCTACGGGCAATATCAGAGTACATGCGTATGTCCTTTGTGTAGCAAGGTTTCCGTGACTTTCGATCCGTTTAATTTGTTAAACGTGCATCTTCCTCCGACTCATCGCGTGATTCCAATAACCTTATTCGTAGAAAACAGAAATCCGCAGGTGTGGGGTGTTGAAAATGTACAATACGGAATAAAGGTTGATAACACTGATACGATTGAAGATTTGAAGGAGAGACTCAGTGATATGTGTTCTTTGCCTAGTGATCAACTGACCATTTGCGATGTCTATCAACACAAGCTAATTAGTATCCACAACACCATGAGCGACGAAGTATCAAGTATTTCGAATAATGAAAATCTCATTGCGTACAATGTTGATTACGATCAGCCTGATGTTCAAGTAGTGGTCTGTCACAAGGAAGTCGTGAAAAATGACCGAGGAGAAAGTGAATTACATGCATTTGGGGTACCATACTTTGGTTCATTTAGTCCAAGAAGCACATGTGCTCAAATAAGAAAGCATTTGTGGCTTCAATACAGGAAGTTCATTGATAGAGATGACAATTTCAACAGCGCTAGTCTAACCATCCGAATTGTCGACAATCGTGGTGATCCAATCAATATTTTAGTTCAAGAAAAGAGCGAGACATCATCTGATCCATTTTCTTTCCCTAACACACAAGATACACTTTCTGATCTGTTTGGCAAAGAATGTGCCGATTCTTATTTATTTCTGTGTATAGAATGGGCAGAACAGCACTGGATCGATAAGCTAAATGGTGTTGCCGACGAGCCCCCAAACAGACATAACAGCATGAATGTATCAAACGGTATCTCACTTTATCAATGTATTGAGCATTTTACGCAGCCAGAGAGATTAGACAAGGACAATAAATACTATTGTTCGAATTGTAAAGAACATGTACGCGCGATGAAAACTATGAAACTTTGCGAATTGCCAGATATTTTAATTATCCACCTGAAGAGGTTCGAGTTCAAAACTACGTTCCGCCGGAATAGCAAACTGGATACTTTTATTGAATGCCCAATCAATGGTTTGAACATGAACCGCTTCATTAGATCACCAAATCAAGAAAAGAACATTGTTTTTGACGATGTACCTGCTATTTACGACCTGTTCGCTGTCACGAATCATTATGGACGAATGGGATATGGGCATTACACAAGTTGCTGTCGACAATGGGACGATAACGAGATGGGAGATGATTGGACTCTGGTAAGTTTGTTCGTGTTGTTCTTCTTACAGGCTATCTAGATGATTTCACTTTGTAACGTTGTATTCTTGGTACCGAAGTTCGATGATTCGAGGACAAGCGAAATCAACGAAAGCTCAGTCATAACAAATGCCGCATATGTTTTGTTTTATCGCCGTCGCTGTACCAAATGAAATATTAGATACAAATTATAGAATTAAAGTTTTTGAAGCAAGTCTACTCAGTTTTGTAACATAATATGCAAGGAAGCTGAAAGGAAGTCAAGTTATGAAAATGTAACAATTATCATCAAATCCAGATGTGCATTAATTTATTTGTTATGAAAGTCAATCCACATCCTCGTTTGCTTCTTTTTCCAAACGCGCCCTGAGCATTTCCACAATTGCTCGTTGAGTTCTACGCTCCAACTTCTCAAGTTTTTTCTCTATGTCACGCCTCAAATCCCAATTTACTTTCGTGGGCGCAACATTGCCCATCGCATTACCAACACCAGTTACGACATCAACCTTACTCTGCTCCTTTTCTGCTTCTTTCAATGCCGCCTCCAACGGTGATATTTCATCACTAGTTTTAGCTAAACTTTCCTTCGTTACAGTAACTACTTTTGCATTGTTATGTTCATCCAGCCTTTGTCGTTTGGTAACCGGCTGCTCTTCCGTATTATTGCTTGGTTCTTTATCCTCCTCCTTTTTCCCTGTAGACTCTTGGACGGCGATAGGCTTCTGATTCCTACCAGCTTTTGCTGCAAGTGCTGCTAATCGTGCCTTACGGTCTGTCATCGTGATGAAATCTTGTGAGCAAAGAGTTTAGCCTGTTGCAATCTGTAGTGTCTGCAATAAAATTGTGATTGCTATTGTGAGGTGTGAGGTACCGCAAACCGTAAACCGCAGATTAATTTGTCCGGATACAAGTCAAAATGTTTATTATGTCCGGGCACAAGCATAAGTCAAAATCGCAAAAGATGGCAATTATGTCTAATTTGTCCTCTACGGTACCAGATACCGGTACAGACACAAATACAGATATACAGTTGAATGATTTTCTCAATTTTTCTAATAAGGATCGAGAAATTACAGAGACGTGACGAGACGAGACGAGACGAACAATCAAATTAACGGAATCATGGCGTTGAAGAATCCTTTCGCAAGTGGCCTTGGAAAAGTAAGTCTCGAGTTTGCGAGTAGCAGCAATTCCTAAAGTATATGATTTACATCTTTTGTCAAATACATTTATTCGTTATTGATAGGGTGGACGACTAGCTTCTTGGCTTGTTGCGGCTGGTGTGGTTGTAAGTGTTAGCGGGCGGTTTTGACTTGTAATATATCTATGCTTGACGTGTAAACAATTTCAATTTATATGATAGGCCGCTTATTCTTACTTCGACTCTCAGAAGCAGTCTGGGAGCAAAGATAATGGACATTTCACTAGTAAAGAGCAGGCAGACTGGAATGACCGGATAAAGAGGTCGAGCAGCGACAGAAGTTAGTTCTGTCTTTGCTATCGAGAACGACAAATGAGTGTTGGAACGTACGAATATTCGTGACATGGAAACATTTTGATTAGAATGAAAAGTACCAACTTGGAGTTTTGAGGTTTTTTTCCAGCTTGTTATATGTCATATGGAGTAGCTTAGGAGATCTCTAAGATTTACAGTGTACATGATAGCGACTTTTATAATTAATCCTAGAGCATCCTTGCGTTTTGACTCATGTTTTCTTCAAATATTTCTTCTCGTAATTTCATTCGTAGTATTGTATAATGTTGTGGATTTATATTTTCAGCTCAGTTTCACGTATCGAATTTAGGGCTTTACTCCTTTCTCTTCTTGGATGTTTATTCGTGCTTCTTTAGCAAGAAGTAAGTTTTGTGACACTGTTTGAACAGAAACCGTGATGACGAAGCTAATTTTTTCATTTGAGAAGAAGCAATCATTTTCTTGGAATGGGACAAACGTCACTTCAAGATGTCGAATTGCCTCTTAAGAAAAATGCGAAGAGACGTGTCACTTCATTGATGTATTAAATAATCTTTTGGCTCGTTTTCCAACTCCAAATACTTCGTGAATGTTAACTAAGAAATTCTAAGCAAAATAGAAAGGTAAAGGTAACTTATATCTTTTTCTTCATTAATGAAATCACCTCATCTCCCTCGTGGACTGCCTCTAACATGTTCTGAATCGTTGACATATCAACAAACAGCGTGGCCCCTTCGCAATCATTTATACCGTAAGAAATAAGTAATTTCCCACCTTTGTCATCGCCGACAAGATCTATTGATCCAGCGAATTGAATAATGTCTCCATCATCTCGTAAATCAGGTTGTTTCGATTGACTTCGAAAAAGAAACTCGTTTGATATTCGCGTCAATCGAAATGGTTCGTCACTACTGATTGTGAAAAATGTATGTGTGTAGTGATGACCATGCCTTGCATATGGATTGTGTCCACGTCCTTCAGGACGATGAAAGTGAGCAATACCCAAGAATTCATCACTCGATGGAAGATAAACCATGTAGCCGTTCGTCCCATGAATATCTGACTTCTTGATCTTTTCACGTAACTTGCGATGGGGAAAACGATCGGTCGTACTATCTAGTGATAGACGACGTTTGCTACTTTCAGGACCAAATGCAACCACTGTTACAGGATCAACCCAAGTTAAAGCCTTCATTAGTCGATTAAAATAATTGGAAGGTTAGTGGAGAAATTTATCCCAGCGAAACTTTGAAATAAATAATGGAAGACTTACCATCATCTGAGATTTTCTCTCTGAAGCAATTATTGCCATATTTCTACCACAACAAACTTTAACCATTTCTGATGCCTTTATGTAAGCTTCAATGTTACCATTTTCATCCCTTTCAATGTAGAGTGGGTTGTGTGCTTGTTCTGTGTAACCTAAGTTTTTACCATTACGATAAAATAACCACAACGATCCGTCGTAGAAGAAAAGGCGAGTATCATCAAGTTCAACGATCTGTTTTTTATTTGATTGTTTCATCCTACCCCATTTAGAGTCAGATAATAATTTAATTGATGTCTGCTCCAAACGATTGAAATTTTCGTCCAAAACAAGAAGCTCACCGTGAACTGTTGGAGCTTTTTCTACATCAGATATTCTGAACTTTTCAATTTCATCCTCACTTTCACCCCAACGACATTGGCCATTACCAACCGTCACAGAAGCGATAAACATTCTTTCTAGTCGATTTTCTCCGTACTTGTTCACTAGAGCTTGCACTCGGTCTTTTTCAAGTCGAGGACGTGTTCCGTGCGATTCAGCAGTCAGGCGTAAACTCATTACACTAGGATTTTGCGAGTCAACAAACGGTCTCTTTCCACGCTTGATACCATCGTCCCACGCACTATGATCTAAGCAAACCTTGTTAGCAGAAGCTACTCCTGATCCACTTAAAATGATCGGCTCTTTCCCGCGAATGTACAAACCATTCTTAAGAAAATGTGGTTCAGGTTCTGGTGTAGATACAAACGAAAAAAATTACTCATCAAAATGCGGAGCACCTAATGAAAAAGCGATCAATACTAACCAGCCTTTGAATTAGAAGATAATCCATAATATCTTCGATCAACATATTCTCGAAACGTACAATTAGGATCTTCCTGAACCACCTCTTTAGCATTTGAACCTGATCCTTCGGATACATCAACGTCGTTCAACCTTTTATTTTGTGCACCAGAAGCCATTATTGGCGTGACCTTATCCTTTAAATCATTATCCGCCATAATCAAACTTCGAGTAAACGCAATTTGAAAATAAAGGAAACCCGAAATGGACATAAATCCAATCCCCGCTACCAACATCACAACGTGCGAGTATGAGTACAGCCTATTTGAAGAACCATGAATATGCTTTCCGCGAGGTTTACCCAAACGAGACATGGTGGCTTTACCGCTGCTTGAATTACGTCTCATTATCTGCAAAGATTGCCTGAAAATAATAGTTGTACGTTAAGCATTAATAGGAAATAGATGCATGGTGAGATGAGAGATGGGGAGAGGGAGAGGGGTGAACTTGACATAAATGTTATTTCAACGACGGTCAACGCCGCGTGTTTGTCTCTCTACATAGAGATAAAATCTGTGGGATACATACATAACAGCTTATGACTTATGAATATGTATTCATTCTATGTTCTGGAAATATTCTCTTTTTGAGAATATTCGATGAGTTCTCGAGTACCGGTACGTGCAAAGAAATCAAAAATGTCTCCAATCTTCGTTCTCTCCACAGCCGACCGCCGATAACAACACACACACAACCTCCTTGTTTTATCTTTTGCGAGGCATTGATCTTTTCTAGAGATTGTCATCGTCGTCTTCAATTCAAATAAGACAGTACCATGAGTAGTCGTTATGATCGGAATGATCCCTATAGGTCGTCTCGTGGATCGTCTCGACGTCGTAGCCGTTCTAGATCACGATCTGGTTCTCGCGATCGAGGGGATGGCCAAAAAAGTTACAGGAACGTTAGTGACGAGATACCTCCCCCGATTGCCGGGACTAGCGCGGCCGCGGCTGCACAGTTGATGCCTCCGCTAGCGACGGGCATGCCTAATCTTCTTATGCAGGCGCAGATATCTCAAGTGGAGAAAATTAATCGAGAGTTGTTTGTTGGAAACATTCCACCTGCCTTGAACGATGTGCTATTGAAGGAATTTATGGCGGGAGCTATGAAAAGGACGGGGCTATGCGCGCCTAATGCTACACCAATTCTGAATGTTCGTATTTCGCCAAAGTTTGCGTTTATGGAGTGCATGTCGGTGCATGATGCCAACCAAGCTTTGAATTTGAACGGTATCCCGTTCATGGGCATTGCCTTGCGTGTAAGCCGACCATCCAAGTACAGTGGTCCATACGTTCCAAGTCAAACTTGGCAGCAGTTGACAGGCCAACCGCTGCCACCTGGATGTAACCCTGTTCCAGAGAACGGTCCTCCAGGTGAAGGCGAGAAGATTGACCGTGAGTTATTTGTTGGAAATACTACGCCTGAGATGAACGAGGAAGGAATTAAGGACTTCTTGGGTAAGGCATTAGAACAAGTTGGTTTGAGTAACGGTGGAAATCCCATATTAAATTGTCGTATGAGTGGAAAGTATGCATTTATTGAATTGCGTACAATTGAGGAGACGAAAAGAGCTCTGAATTTGAATAATATCCCATACCTAGGTGTGAACTTGAGAATTGGTCGACCATCAAAGTGGAACGGCATTCCCACTCCTCATGGAAATTGGGAAGATATCATTGCCAAATTTATGTCTGGGGAACTTCAACTCCCACAAGCTGGGTTAGGAAGTACGAATAACAATGCTGAAGTCATAGTGGGTTCGACTGAAACAAAAGTCGTTGTGCTCGAAAACATGCTGACGAAGGAAGATTTGGAATCGAATGAAGAATATGAAGAAATTGTCGAAGATACTAGGGAGGAATGCAGCTCCTTTGGTACGCTGATTAAAATAGAGATACCTAGATCTGGTGCAGGAGTGGGAAAAATCTTCCTAGAATATGCGACCTCGGAAGATGCTGGGAAGGCAATCGCTGCGCTCAAGGGTCGAACATTTGACGGCCGGAAGGTAACTGCTGAGTATTTTCCTGAAGAAAAGTTTACCAAAGGAGAGTATAATTGAATACATATTGGATTAAACGGTGAAAGAATTTCGAAGTTTATTGTTGCATTGTATGATCATTATCTAAACATTTTTAATCATATCGCTTGCCTTTCTATATTTTATTTTATCTGTGAAGGTTTCATGCTTTTATGGCTTAAAGAATTTTGATGATTGATGACCAGTTATAAAAAGGGAGTGTGTCATTCCAAGGCGATGAAAATCATTTTTGTATTAGATTTATTTTTCTTTCTTCTGTAAAAGTGTTTTCATTTCGTTCTTCTACATTGTTGTATTCTTGTTTTTAATTTTTGTTGACAGGGCCAACGAAGAAGAAGCCCTATCAACATCTTCACCCTTTCACACCAACTTTTGGATTGTATTTATTTGGGACATAATGTTGTCTGCTTTTTGTGGCTCGACAGTGATATTCCTCCACCAACAATCTTCGCTGCTATTCAGTCAAAGTGGTAATTCAATTTATGATCTTGTTATCAACACATGGTCCCTGGCGTAGTTAGACGATCAATAAGGCATGGAATAAGAGGTAGTATGGTGAAGATAAAAATTACGACAACTGTGTACTGTGTAAACAACAGTTGTAGATTTTATCACGTCTTACGATGTTTCTTGATCTCTTGGAGGCTTTCTCATTCGAAAGGCTGTAACCAAAGCTGTAAATACTTTGAAAAGCACATATTTGCGGCGTTGCACTAGTGCAAATACTGAGAGTGAGATTACGTGGTAAGTATTTTGTCTACGGTTGTGACAGTTTTTCAAGCAACTTCTTCTAGTACCTGGTAGTATCCCTCAATGCAGGTTTCCTGACATATTGGCGCATCCACCATCTAGGGTTTTGCCTATTGTACTCACAACACCCAACCAAGAGATTTAGAATTTGTAAGTTTGTAATAATTTGTAAAATTCTAAATCGCGACGAATTTCTACTTTTTAGTAAATGCATTAATTTTTGCTATTGTAAGCCACTCGTTGTATTCTTGTTTTTTGAAGTTATGATTAACGTATGGTAGACTCAAACGCCATTCCAAAAATACTTTACATGACAGGAAGAAAAAAATAATCACCACACAAAAATTC
>Ga0213867_1001547_pt1 | contig 10287 bp, 4 predicted proteins | sample PICome_12_FD_160120 | JGI IMG/M metagenome (GOLD analysis project Ga0213867, IMG submission 160120) | Coastal seawater microbial communities near Pivers Island, North Carolina, United States - PICO540 | ecosystem: Environmental > Aquatic > Marine > Coastal | place: USA: North Carolina | collected... | reverse complement strand
TGATAGATTCCCATTTGGACGGACGAGTGGAGATCTATTTGCAGAGAAGTTGAAATTGGCATACAATCGTACTGTATGTCACGTGGGTGAAACAGAATTTGGACACTTGAAAGTAAATGAGTGTCTAGAGCCGGGAAATTTCAATCAAATTGGTGGCTTTATGCACATAACCAATCTAGACTTTTATAGATCGCCGTCTGCACTCAATTTTAACAAAATTATGACATCCTACAAAACACCAAGATTCAGTCGAAGATGGGATGATCAAATAGGAGTGTCAGCGCCGGCTGTAATGGAATATCCTGAACGATCTTGGAATATAGCAAGGTTATTAAATTCGACTCTTGACATCCATCACAATGGGCATATTGATGGTAGGCAGAAGAATCCACATGGGTTTCATTACAAGAAGTTTTGGAGAACCTTTGGGAGAGAGAATTGGGATGTTGGACGTGAGATGTGTGATTCTGTCGTTACACAAAATGGATAGATTAGTACAGATGAGATGTGCACCTCTTTACAAACATAAGAAAAAGCCTGAGTAGGAATCTTCCTGTCTTAATACATCTTCAAGTAGTGATATAGGTTGTTTACCCGCCATTATCAGGACGTGACAGACAAAGGAAGTAAGCTATACAGATAGCCACAACATCCGAAGGTTTGAACACAAGATTGGTATTTAGCATCTATCCGCCCAATTTTTTTTCCATTAGGACATACTCTATAAAATAATTTTTTTGACTATGGGACTATGGGTAGTATTCGCATAACTCTACTACACAGCAGGTGTATCATTTTAGATCTGTTCATGTAACCTTCGTGTTGCTGTCAGCAATTTCTTTCATAAAGTTGATGTAGAAAGGTAGTAAAATTACAGTTTTTTGTATTATTCGTATTCTCATCTATATTGCTCCATGTGTTCATTCTTCATTTCTAGGGTAAAATGGAGAAACTTCCAAAATCCCCTACCTTAAAACCGCTTGTTTCATAACTGTATATTGTTTTAACAGTTATAGATCATGCCATTGTTTAAACCGTACCCTTCATTAGTCACTGGTTTGGAAGAGGAGTAGTAGCGATTGATATATGATTGATACGTATAATACGCGTCATTATTTTCTGCCATTGAACCATGAGCTCCTATATTCTGAGTAACATCCCCCGGCATTTCTTGCACGCAGAGTCTTAGTAGTAACTTCTTTTGTCTTTCTTACATTGTTAATTAAGTTTCTGCTCATCGTGGGTGCCATATCGCCAAGTTTTGAAACTATGTCAGCAAACTGGTTTTCTCCATTTCATCATCGTTTACAGCAACCAAAATGACCCTGCATTCATATTGTTGTTTTAAAGATACTATCTTTCGTATGGGCTTGTTGTTTGTGGGCGTATGTAGATACGATATCCTAGCAACATGCCTTAGATTAACAGAATATGTTTCGGTATCGTACCAGCAGTACCAGCACAGCTTGATAAATCCTTGTCAGACTGACCGACTCACGCAAACGCTCCAGGTTCAATGGTGTCAAAGCTTCGAAAGTGTGCATGGAGTGGCTGAATTGCTTTAGTATTTAGCAAAACTAGCGACCTATCCGGTGGGACTACAAAGTTAGAGTCATTCATGAAAGTGAGATTGGAAAATTGAATCTACTTACCGCATATATAGCGTAATGACGGCGTCGTAAACTTTGCCCAACAATATCTTCAGAGCACTCCAACGCTTAGAATTTCGATCTGCTTGTGCTCGCGTTCATAGTAGATAGCGCACTGTAGCTTCAATAGTTGGCAAAGTGACGACTACTGACTAAAGCCAAGCCTCTCCATAGGTTTCGCCCTTTTTGCTCCTATTCCTCAATATTGATCTTGGTATATCGGAACGAAATCTGGTGGGCCTGACTTTCTAGACGACATTTATCCCCACGATAAATTTCGTTCTTGACTCCAACCACCTTGTCCATAAAGGGCGCTTTCATTCTAGAACGCTTCACTAATTTGTAATACTTAGCAATCACTTTCTAGCGCGATGGTAAATTGCTCCAACTTTGCGCTCATCCTCATAAATCGTCTTCCTCTTACCGAACTTCGATTTGAAAAAAAGTCGTGTCTGGGTGCACGAGAGAGAATTTACAACTACAGTCTCAATGATACGTCTCAGTAAGGAAATATGACATAGTTTCAGGAGAATTTTATTGCAAATGTAATGAAGTGTATTTGCAGTCTCTCTCTACTCTCTACCTAATACTTGTATAAATACGGTTGTACACCCCTATGATTACTCCATACGGCTCTCATTTTGACTCGCCTCTTTGGAAAGCTTCGCGACCTAACTAATAAACTATATTACAATTGCTTCCTCGATCTTACTATCTTGTCCGCTATTGATCTTTCGACAACGGCTGGTAATTTAAAACAGAACCTTGAAAGATTTAGATGCACACTAAATTTATGTAGATTTTATCAGCCTACAAGATATGATGATGAAGTACATGTACATCTATGCCGATCTTGGTATGGGCTAATGATCAACCGCATGCAAAGATAAATGGTAGCTAGTTCAAAAATGCATCGATTTCTATGTCGGTGAGTGCAGGCAACTGCGTAACAGATCGTGTTTCACATAGTGGTACGAGCGCGTTACATCCTGGACGGGAGAAAACAAGAATCAAACCTGATTTAAAAGCAATATGAATGAGGATAGAGCGCTGCACTGAAGTCTTGTAATTTACTTACAATTTTCTGTTTGTGAGTGAAACCCACTCTCACAGTAAGTAAGATAATAGTTCCAAACCCGCATAAAAATATCGTCAAAACCAAGCCTCCTCACAATTTTCTCGCTTGCATTGAATCGCCTGCGCCATTCCGCCAGCGTTCGTGCATCTTTTTGATTACAAAAAATTTGTAAGATACGTCAAAAAGCATAAACACATACATACACATATACTTACAATGTAGACCAATGTTGTCTATATGCTCTAACGTCAAAGAGGAGTTTTTATACGATGCGTCAACCAAAGCATGAAGAGAAGGACAACAACTTCCTGGAAATATAATTGTATTTATTAGGTCGGTGGACCTTTTCAATACGACATATCAAGCCGAATGAGATCGTTGCATTAGAACTAATCAGATTAGAGTATATTAAAATCTTACCTTCTGTATGTTTCGTAACGGGATTCTGTACAAAAGCAGCAGATCAAAACGTTATTGAAACAAATCGTAAAAAAGAAAAAAACATTTTCAAAGCAGTAAACCTACCTGGTGTCGTAATTGCCTCCATAACTAGAACACCGTTGGGTTTCAATACCTGTTCAACCGCCCAGAAGAACTCGCCGAGATGTTCATGACCAACGGCCTCTATCATTTCACAGCTAATGACACGATCATAATGACTGCGATTTTCTTTTCGACGAGCAAAAGTCCTATAATCAACTACCTCAAAAGTTATCAAATGCTCCAATCCGGCATCTGTAACTCTTCTTTCAGCCAGGGCTTTTTGCTCCACTGAAAGAGTAACCCCAGTCACCCTGCATCCATACTTCTTCGCTGCATAAAGAGACAAACCACCCCAACCGAACCCGATATCAAGCAAAGTCTGGTTTGGTTGAACTTGTGCACGACTGAGCAAAGTATCTAGTTTCCTCCATTGCGCTTCTTCAAGGTTACCTCTAAACACCATTCCATTTTGACCTTCTCGGGCTTTCACTGCATCAAATATGGCACTTGAATACATAAGCGTCTCTCTATCGAGGAACGTTCGAAAAAGATCGTTTGACAAATCATAATGAGCGTGTATATTCTTAAGACTGCCACCACGCTCAGAATTATCCATCGTTAATTTGTATCGAAGAAAATTTAGAAACGATCCAAATTTTGATACCATTAAACCTGAAGCATTTGTGAGAGCATTGGAAATAAGATGTCCTTTCGAAGACTTTTTGGGGGAAAAATTGCTCGTATGATCACGATTTCCAATAAACAAAAGAAACAAGCGCGTCAATCCAACCGGGTCTCCTAGTGTTATTGTAGTTTCGTCGCGACTATTTTCACCACCGCCAATAACTGGATCATATAGCGCTTTACTCATCAATGGTTCGACCACGAAGTGGCCTGCCATGTAAGATCTAACGACATCAAATCATAAATTAGTTTGTTCCTTTATATTTGAGAAATAAAACGCCGTACCTTGCTAATCCAAGATCATATTCTAAAGCTACTTTCACAAAGAACCAATCATCAAAGATCCGCAGACTGACTGGATGGTCATCACATCCGCATCTCGATCCGTCACCAAAAGCATGTTCACATCCATCGTTCGTTATGAGCTTCAGCGATCCGTACTTCACTGCTTTTTTCATATACTTCAATATTAAGTACTTGGACACGGCTACTGGGATTGTTCTTACAACAAAGTGCTTCATCTTATCAAGAATACCATTGTTCGAATCAATTGTATTTTGAGCAAGATCAGGAGGTGGTAGAACAAGTTGTCCAGATCCTTCCGCCCATGGTAAAGGAATGCCACTTATTGATGCTGCCACTTTGAAACCAGATCGACATCCATCCTCATGAAAGCCGTAACCCATCCATGCACCGCAAAACCACAACCCCTTCTCTCCCTGGTATCTCTCTAACAAGACTTGCCTTGCTATTAATGCCTGCGGAGTGAATTGCGGATGTGCCATAATAACTCTCTTGTGGACAAGAGACTTATCTGGTTCGACATGCGGATTCAGCGAAACAAAGATGTTCTTTTCTGTTTGAAGATTTTGAAGCTTGTTCAACCAGTATGTTATATACACAGCTTTCATTCTTCCTTCTGCTCCATCAAAACTAGCGGTGTTGGTTTCAACGGATCGCGCACCGAAACCACTCTCTCCACCCTCCATTGCTTCACTGCTCTTCGCCATACTATTATGTGAAATAAGAAGTTCAGACCGACCAATACAATTCCAAGATGACCACGCACTTTTTCTCTATGACAAGTGTCTGGTTAGATCAAAAGTATAGAGTGAAAAATAAAGGAATAAATGGCATACCTTCGGCATTAGGTTTTCATCAGAATGAACGTATATTACGTTGTCGGCATAATTAATTTCATTTAGAACTTCAATCATTTGATTGTTTTTTTCAACTCCATTCATTATGGAGGCAGCAATACTTGGTTGACATGCAAAAACTATTTCGTCAAATCCATCCTCAATATCCTTACTCGACTTCGTAGATAGATAATATTTACCCGTTTCTTTGTCGTGCCTGAAATTCATGATCTCACAATCCAAATGACATTTATTCCCGAGGATGCTTGCCAACTTTAGTACATAGCTTTGGCTTCGACCAGCTACAGTTTTCCAGCAAGGTCGGTCAAAGATTTGCAGCATTCTATTTCCAAGGAACAGCGCGTAAAGTGAACAACACAATATATACAAACAAACTTTACGAAAATAAAACATTTTCCTGATTAAGTTGGAAAGTGAAAGCGTACCTGTGGTTACAAAGGAAGCCAATCAATTGCTCCGCAGGGAATTGCAATACATCTTCAAGACTTGCAGACCACAATGCAGCCATCATTGGTAGCAGATAGTACTTGCAAAACGCATCGGAGTAACCATTCTGACGCAGGTACTGTGCTGTCGTAATCACTCTATTGGGATCATTCTTAGGAAGAGTAAGTATCTGAGCAGCCTCCTTGTTAAACCTCAACATCTCGTTAATGAATGTATAAAATTGTGGCTTAAACAATTGCCACCTATTTGCAAATAAGCCAGACATTCCTAATGAACTCCATTCGACGGTATTCCCCTCGTCCAAGGATATGCTCAAACTCATATCACTGTTTTCGCTTTCTACGCCAAGGCTTTCAAACCATTTCGACATATTTGGATAGTTATCGTCGTTGAACACCATAAAACCAATGTCTACATCGACGGGTAATGTACTGACTTCATCCATGCGCACAGTGTATGCATGCCCTCCAAGTTTATTGGACTTTTCGAAAACGTGCACATCATACTCGTTGTTTCCACTTGACTGGCTAATAAGATGCCACGCACAGCTGAGGCCACTCACTCCTCCCCCTATGATAGCAATCCTCTTTTTTTGTTTCGTCACCGATGGTGGAGGCGGAGGACTGCTCGGTTCGGTAACTTCGTCCATTTCAGTAACAAAAGAAGAGGATGATATCGACTCATCGATGATAGAAACTTGGCTGGTTTGTACTGTCTGTCCCATGTTTATAACTGTTCCTTTTGATTACGCAATGTCAAACAAAAACTCAATGATAAGCACAGCAAAGTCTTTGTTTATATAAAAAAGAGTATCAAAAAGTTTGTAATGAAATCAAGAGATCAAAATGCCCGAATCTCTGTGAATTTGTGATGGATCGTACGTACTAATCTATGTACAAATTTTGTACCTGTTACTCGGAGTTCTGAGAACACAGATATCCAAAAATGATGTCATTCTCAGTCACAGCTCACAGCTCACAGCCAAAGGCCACATACACATGCGAGTCTACGATCCAAATTTTGAGAGAGAACATCACTCATTCGTGAAAGGAGAATTATAGCTTTCTATCCGAACTCCTGAGAAATAGTCTGCCTGACATTCACATTATCCGAACTCCTAAGACTGACGCACAATATCGGTCTATATTCGATATAACCTCACACTTACTCGGAGAGTACCTCCAGCATCACACGAGCACACGTAACAGAACAAAAAGAGTGTGAGTGAGAGAAGGTCTGTCTGTGTAGTGTAGGTTCTTCCCCCTCTCAGCTTACACCTCACTTTGATATTTTCATAAACCGATATCTGTATCGCACAACTGAAGTTTTGATAGCGTGAGAGATATGAGGGTGCAGAAGAGTAGGAGAGGATCAATTATGTTGGTTCTCGCATCGTCATTCACTTCCTTTGCTCGAGCGTTTACTGTCGTGCAGAAGCAACCACAAAGAGCTTTTGCATTTCGCAGTAGTGCGACAACGTTATTTGATGAAGCTTCTTCGGAAGTCAAGTTTTGGTCCACTGATGCAGTGCGTACGACGTTTCGAGAATATTTCGAAAAGGATAATGGTCACAGTTTTGTACCGTCCAGTGCATGTGCTCCGCTGAACGATCCGACTTTGCTGTTTACCAACGCAGGAATGAATCAGTTCAAGCCGATATTTTTGGGAACTGTTGATCCAAACTCACCAATGAATGCCCTCGAACGTGCTGTGAATTCACAGAAATGTATTCGTGCTGGTGGAAAGCATAATGATTTGGAGGATGTTGGCAAGGATACATATCATCATACGTTCTTTGAAATGCTTGGGACATGGAGCTTCGGAGATTACTTTAAAGAAGAGGCTATTGATATGGCATGGGAGTTATTGACTAAGGTTTATAAGCTAGAACCAGATCGATTGTATGCAACCTACTTCGAAGGTGATGAAGGGTTAGGTCTGGAACCTGATTTGGAAGCAAAGGAATTTTGGTTAAAGTATTTGCCCGAAAATAGAGTTATCGCTAGTAATGCGAAAGATAATTTTTGGGAAATGGGAGATCAAGGACCATGCGGTCCGTGCACAGAGATTCATTATGATCGTATTGGCGGTCGCGACGCTTCGAGTATTGTCAATCAAGATGATCCTAATGTACTTGAAATTTGGAACATTGTATTTATTCAATTCAACCGTGACGTCAACGGCTTAGCTCCGTTACCGAAAAAACATATTGATACTGGCATGGGTTTGGAACGACTTGTTAGCATTTTGCAGGACAAATACAGCAACTATGACATTGATGGTTTCCAAAATATCATCAAGGCGACGGAAGCCATGGTTCCCGATGACATCGGCCCGTACGAAGGGAAGCTTGGAGAGGACGATCCGTCTCTCAGAGACACGGCCTATAGAGTTATTGCAGATCACGCCCGAACCCTCACATTTTCTCTCGCAGATGGGTGTGTCCCTTCCAATGAAGGTCGTGGTTACGTCTTGCGACGCATTCTTCGACGTGGAGCGAGATACGCATCGCAAATATTGAAGGCAGAACCTGGCTTGTTGACAGCACTAGTTCCAACAGTAGTAGCGACATATGAATCTGCCTACCCCGAAGTTCGTGAGAAAATAGATGAAATTCAGGAAATAATGAAGGAGGAGGAAGATAGCTTTGCATCCATGTTGGATCGTGGAATTAAGCACTTTGAATCTACCATAGTGGAAGCTGGTGTCAAGGAAGTAAGCGGAAAAGAAGCGTTTTTCTTATACGACTCTTTAGGCTTTCCGTTTGACTTGACAACGTTGATGGCATCTGAAGCCGGTCTTACGATTGATTCTGAGGGATTTGAGGTTGAAATGGAGACACAGCGCCAACGAAGCAGAGATGCCCGCAATGCGTCACGTGGTAACGGAAATGTTCGTCTGGAATTTATTGCAGAGCAAACGTCGTATCTTTCTTCTAAATCCATCCCCGCTACTGATGATGCGGAAAAGTTCGATACCGATGTTATCGCTGAGTCCGAAATCATGGCAATTTTTACTGAAGATGGATTTGTTGACGATATTGAGGAAGGAGCCTACGCAGGATTGGTTTTGAGATCAACTTCGTTTTATGCCGAGGCTGGTGGACAGGATCCAGATTATGGCATGATTGAAACAAATGACGGAATATTTAAAGTTGAAGATGTGCAAACATACGGAGGATACATTCTTCATACCGGTCGTCTTTTGGAAGGATCAGCCAAAATAAACGGATCTGTCAAGTGCAAAGTTGACTACGAACGTCGCAACAAGATTGCACCAAATCATACAATGACTCATGTGTTGAATGCTGGACTCAGAAAAGTGTTGGGTGACAGTGTCGAGCAGCGAGGCAGCCTCTGCAATGAGGAAAAATTGAGGTTTGATTTTTCTCACAAAAAAGCTCTTTCTCTTGAAGAACTTAGCGAGGTCGAAATGTTTGTAAGGCGAGTCGTAGATATGTCTGAACCTGTTAACGATGTAGTCATGCCACTTGCGGATGCTCAGAAAATAGATGGCGTTCAGGCCGTTTTCGGTGAAGTATATCCAGACCCCGTTCGAGTTGTGTCAGTTGGCGAAAAAACTGTTAGTGTTGAGTTCTGCGGAGGTACACACATATCAAATACGCTAGAGGCTGGCGCGTTTGTGTTAATCGAGGAGACTGCTGTTGCGAAAGGTGTCAGGAGGATAAGTGGAATAACCGGCATGGCTGCCATAGATGCTATTATGTTAGGGGTAAAGATGGACGAAAAGGTGTCGAAAGCCGAATCTCTAGATAATGATGTATCAGAAATCGAAGAAGCTGCTATCAATCTTCGCAAAGATTTGGACGAAGCGGTTATATCGGCTGCCCTGAAGGTCGAGTTGCGTGGTCGCTTAGAGAAATTGCAGAAGAAGGCTGTAGAAAAGAAAAAGGCTCAGTTGGCGAAACGTGTTGATATGGTATTGAATGAATTGAAAGAAAAGGTAATGAAAGCTTCTGCTGAAGGTGAAAAAATTGTTATTGAATCAGTTGACATTGGTGCAGATGGAAAAGCCTCGAACCGTATAGTAGACGCAATAAAGAAAGTGGCACCTGACGTAGCTTTTATGGGGATAAGTGAAGAAGATGTCGGAAGCGGTGGTAAAGTATTATGTTTTGCCCTCGTTCCCGAGGCATTAACAAAGGAAGGATACAGTGCGTCTGATTGGATCAAGGCCACTCTTGAAGTATGTGGAGGTCGTGGTGGTGGAAGGCCGACTAATGCACAAGGCCAGGCACCGGCATGTGAAGACATATCAATACTCGAAGAGGCTGCTCGAAAGTTTGCCGAAGACAAGGCAGCAGCGGTAGTTGAATAAAATATTATAGATGAAGAATGAAGTGTGTGAAGATTGAGCTTCAATGGGATTTTGCTTTGTTTCATCTTTCTCGTAGATTGTCAAACAAACATAGTATGAATCAGAGAGTCTACAAATCCGACACAATTGCCTTGAGACGATAGAAAATTGATGATGTATTGATTTCAAACTAACGGAAAAACTGTATGAAAAATTAGTGCTATGCTATCGCAACCACCGGAGGAGTACATCCGATGGATATTTTTTGTCGAGGTAAAGTACATGCACCCGTAACCCGTAGGAGAACTTCGCAACCTCCTACTCGTATGTACCTCGTGAACCTACATAATATTGTACATGTACATAGTTGTCGTTCAGACGCTAATCAACATACATGACTTTGATCTTACTAATAAAGTGACATATGGAATATTTAAAAGTAAATAAGTCAATCAAAAGTGGTACAAGA
>Ga0213867_1001545_pt1 | contig 10288 bp, 10 predicted proteins | sample PICome_12_FD_160120 | JGI IMG/M metagenome (GOLD analysis project Ga0213867, IMG submission 160120) | Coastal seawater microbial communities near Pivers Island, North Carolina, United States - PICO540 | ecosystem: Environmental > Aquatic > Marine > Coastal | place: USA: North Carolina... | reverse complement strand
AATCTATCCAGGGGTAACCATTTCAGTCGAGAAAGACTTGGTTGAACCTCCTTCAGGTTATCCTGTAAATATTGAATTAGAGGGTCAGAACTACGATACACTGATTAACCTTGCCGAGCGCATCAGCGTTTTTATCAATAAGAAAAATGTTGCCGGAATGGAAGGCCTCAAGGTAGATGTCAACAAAGACAAACCTTCTATGGAGGTCTTGGTCAATCGTCAAAAGGCAGGAGAGTTAAATGTCGCTGTCGGCCAAATTGGAATGCAGCTGCGCAGATCCTTATTTGGAGACAAGGCTGGGGTATACAAGAAAGATGGAGAAGACTATGACATTAATGTAAGATTCAATCAAGATCAGCGCTATAACAATTCTGCTCTATTTGATCAGCGCGTCATCTTTAGAGATATGGCCGATGGTCAAATTAAAGAGATTCCTATTTCTGCGCTTGCCTCGAGTAAAAACACTTCAACCTTTAGCGCGATTAAACACAAAGACGGTGAACGTGTGGTCAGTCTCTATTCTGGATTAAAACCAGGTGGAAATGCCGTTGAAATTGTGGCTGAAATTCAAGAGCACATGAAAGGGTTTGAAGCTTTACCAAGAGGAGTTTCTATCGATTACACCGGACAAATTGAAGAGCAGAACAAACAACAAGACTTCCTGATGGGGGCATTTTTTACAGGCCTTGGTCTAATCATGTTGATTTTGATATTCCAATTTAAAGGGCTTTCAAAACCAATGATTATCATGATTGCCATCTTCTTGAGTCTTATTGGCGTTTTTGGAGGCTTAATGCTTACAGGATGGCCCTTTGTCATCATGATGACCATGATGGGAATTATTGCTCTTGCTGGAATTGTAGTAAACAACGGGGTTGTACTCTTGGATTATGCCGACATTTTAATTCAGCGTAAAAAAGAAGAATTGGGTATAGCAGATGAAGATTACTTAGGTATTGCTGAATTTACTGCTTGTGTCATTCAGGCGGGTAAGGCGCGATTAAGACCTGTAATCTTAACAGCTGTAACCACAGTCTTAGGATTGATTCCTTTGGCCATAGGTTTAAACATCAATTTCATCAGTCTAATGGCTGATTTTGATCCTAAAATTTACGTGGGTGGAGACAATGTTATTTTCTGGGGACCTTTGGCTTGGACGGTAATCTTTGGTTTGGTCATCGCAACCTTCCTCACATTGATTATAGTTCCGGTTTTATTTCACATCAGTTACCGCCTTAAATTGAGGTTATTAAAAAAGCCACAGCAAACTGCCGTGGCTTCATAATAAAAAAAGGTCCGAATTGTTTCGGACCTTTTTTGTTTTAATTCTTACTCACTACGCTGGTATTGTTCCATTTGGTAATGCGCTCGACTTTGTTGTTGTTAAAGGTCACTTCATCAAGCGTATCGTAATTCCAAAACAACCACTTGCCTTGGCGTTTACCGTTTTTATAACTACCACTTGCAATTTTAAGGCCTTTTGGATCATACTGCGTCCACTCACCATGAGGTTTTCCTTCTTTTAAAAAACCTGTTTGTGCAATTTCACCATTGGAGTGAAAATAGGTGACTTCAGTCAAACCTTGTAGATTTATCTTTTTGGCTTCTTGCTTATACACCTTAAGTGTAGTAGTGATTTCTTTAGTTTCTGTGCTGTTTTCTTGTGCATAACTCAACTGTATAGACAGTACTACAATCATGCTAATTATCATTCTTTTCATAAGGCACTCCTTTAAATTCATCTCAAATATACAAAAAATTTACAAATAGTTTACATTAAATTAACATTAGCTAACATTTTGAAAAATGTTCAAGTAGAATGATTAGGACTGACTATTTTTGCTTCAAATTAAATCGAAGCATGTATAGATCTCATAATTGCGGTGAATTAAGAGTTTCAGACTGTGGTCAAAAGGTCAAACTCTCAGGTTGGATTCAGAAATCCAGGGACAAAGGTTTTATGATTTGGATTGACCTTAGAGACCGATACGGTATAACCCAACTTATTTTAGACAGTGAACGTAGTAGTGCTGAGCTCATAGAAAAAGTGAGAGAACTCGGTCGCGAGACTGTAATTCAAGTCGAAGGTGAAGTGGTTGAGCGTTCTGCTAAGAACCAAAATATCCCTACAGGAGAAATCGAAATTGTGGTAGAAATCGTCGAGGTCTTAAACCAGGCCAAACTCCCTCCCTTTACCATTGAGGATCAAACCGATGGAGGAGAGGAGCTTCGAATGAAATATCGATATTTAGACATCAGACGAAATCCGGTAAAAAAGGCATTGATGTTTAGACATCAGGTCAGTATGATGGTTCGAAATTATTTGTCTGAGCAGGATTTTGTAGAGGTTGAAACGCCTTATCTGATTAAATCAACACCAGAGGGGGCTCGTGATTTTGTGGTGCCTTCTCGTATGAATCAAGGTCAGTTTTATGCGCTTCCGCAATCGCCTCAAACCTTTAAGCAGTTGCTTATGGTAGGAGGTTTAGATCGCTATTTTCAAATTGTCAAGTGCTTTAGAGATGAAGATTTAAGAGCCGACCGACAGCCTGAATTCACTCAAATCGACTGTGAGATGTCTTTTGTTACCCAAGACGACATCCTTCATGTTTTTGAGGGATTGACATCCTATCTCATCGAAGAAATTCACGGTGTTAAGACTGGAGTATTTCCGCGTATGACCTATGATGAGGCTATGAAACGTTACGGAAACGACAAGCCAGATATTCGATTTGGAATGGAATTCGCTGAATTGAACACTTTAGCTCAACACAGAGAATTTAATGTTTTTAACAGTGCTGAATTGGTTTTAGCTATTGCTGTTCCTGGAGCGGCAGAATACACCCGAAAACAAATAGACGCTTTGATCGACTGGGTGAAAAGGCCTCAAATTGGAGCAAAGGGAATGGTTTATGTCAAATGCAATGAAGACGGAAGCTTTAAATCATCTGTAGATAAATTCTATACTCAAGAAGATTTAGCGGCTTGGGCACAAGCCTGTGGAGCTCAAAAAGGAGACCTTATTTGTGTGCTCTCTGGAGACCAAAAATCAACCAGAACGCAAATGTCTGCTTTAAGAATGGAACTGGCTGAACAGCTCAATCTGCGCAAGTCAGATGAATTTGCACCCCTGTGGGTTGTTGATTTTCCATTGTTAGAGTTGGATGAAGAAACTGGGATATACCACGCGATGCACCATCCGTTTACTTCTCCAAAAGAAGGTCAAATTGAACTGCTCGATAAAGATCCTGCAGCAGTCAGAGCGAATGCCTACGATTTAGTATTAAACGGAAATGAAATCGGCGGCGGATCTATACGTATTCACGATAAGGAAGTTCAAAAAACCATGTTTAAACATTTAGGTTTTACTGAACAAGAAGCGCAGGAACAGTTCGGATTTTTGATGAACGCTTTCGAATACGGGGCACCTCCACACGGCGGAATTGCATTTGGATTAGACCGATTAGTCGCTATTCTCGGAGGTCAAGAAAGTATCCGTGATTTTATTGCATTTCCAAAAAACAATGCAGGTCGAGATGTCATGATTGATGCTCCAGCTGCCGTAGCTTCCGCTCAATTAGAAGAATTAGGGCTGAGTATCACCAATAAAACTTCTGATGAGTCTTAAACGACGTGTATTTCGAAATATCTTACTGCTCTTTGTACTGAGCTGTTTGTGCAGTATTGCTTATGGACTATACCACTTAAACACCCCTGATTCATTTGCACATCAATTTATAGGATTTGGCACTGTGGGCTTATTTTTTGTGGCCATGCCTATTTTTCTTTTTGTTGAGAGTAAAGGCAAAGAAATGAAAGACTATTTACTTACTACTGAGAATATTGAGAAGATGCAAAAAAAAGAACCGAAAAAAAAGAATCATCTAAAAAGCTAATCTTTTCGGGCTCAACAATTTTAAATAATGTACCTTCGCGTCATCAAATTTTATTTTAATGACTGGTACAGTTAAATTTTTTATTGAATCTAAAGGTTTTGGATTTATTACTAATGATGAAACAGGAAAAGAAATCTTCGTTCATATTTCATCTTTAAACGGTTTAGAAATCAAAGAAGGTGATAAGGTGACTTATTCTGAAGTTGAAGGAAAAAAAGGAATGGTCGCTGCTGATGTGCAGCTTGTATAAGACAAGCAATTATTGTTGATCTAGAGCTTCTAAAGCCGTTTACGATCAAAAAACTCCTGCAGTAACTTACGACTTTCTCGACCTAAAATACCAAACTCTACTTGTGTTTTAGGATGTAAATTCGTGCCCATGGCTCTGTAGCCTCGCTTAGGGTCTTCTGCGGCGTATACCACCTTTCCGATCTGGCTCCAGTACAACGCTCCCGCGCACATCTGACAAGGTTCAAGGGTAACATACAAAGTGCATGATCTGAGGTATTTTGCCCCGAGGTAATTTGCGGCGGCCGTTATGGCTTGCATCTCTGCATGTGCAGTTACATCACAAAGTAACTCTGTGAGGTTGTGAGATTTGGCAATGATTTGTTGCTTACTGACAATCAGCGCTCCAACAGGTACTTCATCTTTTTCAAATGCGAGCTCTGCCTCGGCTATTGCTTTTTTCATGTAATAGTGATCGTCAAAAGGGCTTTCCATAAACAGGTTAATTTGTCTACAATCAAAAGTAAATCAAATTATAGGGTATCGTACCTTTGTTTTATGAAGAATTTAAACGAGCAAGATCTTCCAAAGGCTATTTCGACTTATGACATCGAGGCTTTAGCGCAATTGGTTGTGCTTGTTCGTGAGCGCATCATTGAAACCATAGCCAAGAAAGGAGGACATCTTGGCGCAAGTCTTGGTACCGTAGAGCTCAGTGTAGCACTACACCATGTATTTGATGCTGAAATTGATCAGCTTGTATGGGATGTTGGTCATCAGGCCTACGGTCATAAACTCCTCACAGGCCGCGCTCAAGATTTCGACAGTATACGAGATTTCGAAGGTTTAAGTGGATTTCTGAGTCGCACAGAATCCAAATACGATTCCTTTGGTGCAGGCCATAGTAGCACCTCGATATCAGCTGCAATGGGAATGGCGCTCTCTCAAAAGCTCAAAAGCAACGGAGCACAAGCTGTGGCTATTATTGGTGATGCTTCGATTGTTAGTGGAATGGCCTTTGAAGCCTTAAATCACTTGGGAGAATCTAAAGCCGATGTGTTGGTAATTCTCAACGACAACGCCATGGGAATTGATCCGAGTGTAGGAGCGCTTAAAGATCATTTTTCTAAGGGTTCAAATTCGATTCAATCCTTTTTTGAATCCTTTAAAATCCAATATTCTGGACCCATAGATGGTCATGACCTCCCTACGGTAATAGCATCTTTGAAAGCACTCAAATCGCTTAAGGGCCCGCGATTATTACACCTTAAAACCGTTAAAGGCAAGGGGCTACAGGCAGCTGAAAAAGATCAGGTAACCTATCACGCTCCAGGTAAGTTTCAGCCTCAAACGGGAGAGCGTTTTAAGACTAAAAAATCCTTTTTAAAATATCAAGAAATCATTGGGCAGACCTTATTTGAGCTTTGTAAAAATGCATCAAACGTAAAAGTCATCACTCCCGCCATGTCTACTGGAAGTGGTTTGAAAAAAGTATTAGCTGAATTTCCTGAGCAGTGTTATGATGTTGGAATTGCAGAACAGCACGCAGTTACCTTGTCTGCAGGTCTTGCCACACAAGGTGATTTTGTTTGTTGTGTAATTTATTCGACCTTTTTACAAAGAGCCTACGATCAAATCATTCACGATGTCGCACTTCAAAATTTACCCGTCGTATTTTGTATAGATCGCGCGGGCTTGGTCGGTAATGATGGTCCAACCCATCACGGAGTTTTTGACATTGCTTACTTGAGTTGTATTCCCAATATTGAAATCTTAAGCCCTGCGAATGGTCAGGAATTACAGCATTTACTCTTTGAATTAAAAGCAGCACATAAGCAAGGCTCGTTGAATCATCCTGTGGCGCTGCGTTACCCCAGAGGTTACTCTGAGTTAAAAAGTCTTGATGGACAAAAAACCACAAAGAGCTTACGTCAAAATCAGTGGTCGAAAAAGGGGGATAGTGTCGGAATTATCGCCTCGGGAAGTATGCATAAAATTGTAGACGCTTTTCTTGAACAACGTTCAGATCAGCAGCGGTTTTCTGTGTTTAATTTGAGGGTGCTAAAACCACTGCACAAGGAAGAAATCACTGCTTTTTTAAATGCGCATCAAACTGTGATTACCCTAGAAGACGGTGTGTTAAAAGGAGGAATAGGTCAAAGCATCAAACAACTCGCCTTTGATCAGGCTTACCGAGGAAAGATTTACTGCAAGGGTATCGAGGATAATTTTGTTCCGCACGGAGCAACTTCAACGTTATTTAAACATCAAAATATAAGTGTAGACGCGCTTAATGCACTAGTGGATCAATCCTCTTAGGGTTTTGCTTAGCGCGATGGCCTGAGAATCACTCAAACTCGCCGTAAAGCAACTCGACGCCATAAGGGCATCATAGATAGAATCGATATTGCTCTTGTATTCCTCTGGAATTTGGCTGAGCAAAAGCTTGTCATAGACGCTGCAGCGTCCTTCAAAAAGATGAACTAAAGCATCACTACTGGCTTTCAAAATATCGCTGAGCATTTGGTATCCTGCAATTTCTTTGTCAATTACTTCGGAGGCCTTATAAAAATGAGTAACGCTTAATTTGCTGATATCGTTGAGTTGTTTGGTGTAGGCCGAAGCACTGATTAAATCATTGGGTTGTGTTCCCGATAAAATGGCGTTTTCTGCATCTAAAAACAACTTCTTGACCTCTTGAAGAAGCACATTAATCCCTAAAGCTCTGAGGTAACTCATGCGGTCTGCAGTCGAGGGCAGTAGTTTAAACTTTGCGTAATCAACAACCTTGTCTGTCATCGAAAGCAGGAGTTCTTCTGCCACACTTTCTGCTATAAAGCCCAAATTTACCGCGTCTTCAAAGTCGATAAGTGTATAGCAGATATCATCTGCAGCCTCTACCAAATACACCAGTGGGTGACGGTAAAAACTATCCGTTGAAGAAGGATTTTCGAGCAATTCTAATTCTCTTGCTAATTCGAGAAAAAAGTCTTTTTCAGATTGAAAGTATCCGAATTTTTTGTCTGCGATATGTGAGCTGGGTCGGTGGGGAATACTCGCTTTGGGGTATTTGATAAAGGCTCCTAATGTGGCATAACTCAATCTTAGCGAACCCGGAACGCCCAATCGTGAAGCGCTTAATAGTTTAAAACCATTGGCATTCCCCTCAAATCGGGTAAGGTCATTGTACTGGGCCTCACTGAGTTTGGATTGATATTGGCGACCTTCTTCTTCGAGAAAAAAATGACCAATGGCCTTTTCGCCACTGTGTCCAAAGGGAGGGTTTCCAATATCATGGGCTAATGCTGCTGCCGCTACGATGGCTCCAAAATCATTAAAGCGGTAGCCTTGTTTTTGTAAATCAGGATGTCGTTGTAGTATAACCTCTCCAACCGATCGACCCAAACTTCTGGCCACAACAGAAACCTCTAAGGAGTGGGTCAGACGAGTATGAGCAAACGATTTATGGTGCGTTCCACTAACCACAAGTGGCATGACCTGTGTTTTGTCTTGAAGCGATCTAAAGTATTTTGAAAATATAATTCTGTCGTAATCTACCTCAAAACCTAAACGGGTTTCGTCTTGTTGGCTGCGCAGTCGAGTCGACTGATCTCCATAACGTCTTAAAGATAATAGCGCAGACCAATTCATTTGCGATAGAAATTCATTTCATCAATATACTTGAAGACCTCTGGGGGCACCAATGAACGGTATTCTTTTGAGGCTTTGATTTGCTTGCGAACATAAGAGGACGACAATTCTAAAATGGGCCCATCTGTCCAAATGATTTTGGGGTGGTCGATATACTTTTCTTGAATTACAGCCTTTTGAACTCTTGGATAAACCATGATATGGTAATGTTCTAAAATGACATCTGCGTTTTTCCATTTGTGAAAATGCGCCAAATTATCCTCGCCCATAATCAAGTAAAATTCGAGATCCGGGTATTTTTCTTCAAGTCGAACTAAGGTGTCAATGGTGTAGTTGGGTTGAGGAAGGTCGAACTCTATGGTATTCACTTTGAATTTTGGATATTCAGCAATGGCCTCATAAACCATTTGATACCTGTCGTTGTTCGAAAGCATTTGCTGCTTTAACTTAAAAGGACTTCTCGGGCTAATGACAAACCAAAGTTCATCGATTAATGAATTTTCTACCAGGTGATTGGCCAAAATCAGATGCGCCTGATGAATGGGGTTAAAGGTGCCAAAAAACAATCCTACCTTTTTCATGCTTAGACCTTTAAAAATTCAGAGACTAAATCTTCAGCTTCTTTCAATGCTGCAGATAAATCATCGTTCTTTAAAATCACATCAAACTTTGAAGCTGTTTGTAATTCTTCCTTGGCTTTTGCAACGCGCATTTGAATGATGTCCTCTTGATCGGTATTGCGCGCTCGAAGTCTTCGCTCGAGTTCTTCTACAGAAGGCGGTTGAATAAATACCGAAAGACTCTCCTTTGGGTATTTAGACTTCAAAGCGATTCCTCCGGCTACATCGATATCGAAAACAACGGCTTGTTTGGAATCCCAAATTCGCTTGATTTCGCTTTTGTAGGTGCCGTAAAACAAATCGGGATAAACCTCTTCGTGTTCTATAAATTTATCCCCTTTGATATGCGATTTAAAGGTTTCACTGGTTAAAAAGTAGTAGTGAAAACCATCTTTTTCATGAGCTCGTGGCGATCGCGTAGTCGCTGAAATTGAAAAAGCCAAAGGCAAATCTGTTTTAGACAGCAAATGGTTGACGATCGTACTTTTGCCACTTCCAGACGGGGCTGAGAAAATAATAAGTTTATCGGTGTTAAAGGACATTTAACAATTGTTCTTTGATTTTCTCTAAATCGTCTTTCATAATGACCACTACCTTTTGCAAGGCAGCGTGATACGATTTAGAACCTATAGTGTTGATTTCTCGTCCGATTTCTTGGGCGATAAAGCCCAGTTTTTTTCCTGAAGATTGATTGTTGTTTAGGGTTTCAATAAAATAAGACAGGTGATTGCGAAGTCTTACTTTTTCTTCAGTAATGTCGTATTTCTCAAGGTAGTAAATGAGCTCTTGTTCAAATCGATTTTCATCTACGCTTTCTTTGATTTCGGCTACGGCCTTTTCTAATCGCGAGCGAATTTCTTCTTTGCGCACTACATCAATTTTTTCGACCTCTTCAAGGGATGATGAAATGGCCTCAATGCGAAAAATGAGATCTTCTGCTAGTGCAGCTCCTTCTTGACCTCTAAATTCGTTGAGGTGTTTAGCGGCTTTCTCAAGACCCGCTAAAACAAAGTTTTTTTCAGCCTCATCAATTTCTTCTCTGCTGCTTTGCATAACATCAGGGAGTCGCATCGCGATTTGAAGAGCGCTTTGCTCGTCGGTCGAAACAATATCGGCTAACTGTTCCATATAGCTCTGAACCAAAGCCTTATTGATATTGGTTGCGCTTTGACCTGAATTGTTTTCAACGTGAATAAAGACCTCGACTTTGCCTCGATTGAGCTCAGCAGAGAGCATTTTTCTCATGTCTAACTCAATTTCTTTATAGACCTGAGGATGGCGAATCATCAAGTCTAGATTCTTGCCATTAAGTGCCTTTATCTCAATGCTGATCTTTTTGTGTTCGATTTGGCCTTGGAATTTTCCATAGCCTGTCATGGAATGTATCATACACTAATTTGAAGGCAAAATTAAGGATTAAACCAATGGCTTTAATCTAAGGGTCTGATCCAAATGTTTCTATAGCTCACTCGCGACTCATCCGAGTGGTCTTGTAAAATCAGCGGACCATCTCCATGTGCATTATTTTTTGGCCATCCGATGTATTCGGTAGTTCCTAATATTTCGAAATGGTCTTGAACTAAGACCCCATTGTGAAGAACCGTTACCGTTGCCGATTTCGTTTTTTCACCCTGTTCGTTAAACTCAGGCTTGTGATAAATAATGTCATAAGAGTTCCACTCACCAGAAGGAACAGAGGCCATGGCAAGAGGCACAGACTGCTTATAGACTGAAGCTACTTGACCGTTGACATAAGTTGGGTTGTCGTTGTTGTCAAGAACCTGAACTTCATAGAGACCTTGCAAAAAGACACCGCTGTTTCCTCTGGATTGATTGGAGCCTTGGATTTCACTTGGCGACCTCCATTCGAGGTGCAATTGAATACTTCCAAAG
>Ga0213867_1001544_pt1 | contig 10290 bp, 5 predicted proteins | sample PICome_12_FD_160120 | JGI IMG/M metagenome (GOLD analysis project Ga0213867, IMG submission 160120) | Coastal seawater microbial communities near Pivers Island, North Carolina, United States - PICO540 | ecosystem: Environmental > Aquatic > Marine > Coastal | place: USA: North Carolina | collected... | reverse complement strand
GACGACCAATAGATAGAACAATCAGACAGAGCCGACTGCTGTTTCATCTGAAATCAAATCTAGTTTCATGAGTTCCCATCATATCCTCATTCGTAGTAAAGTCAAGACATGCATATTCAACGTCATCCATTTCCATTCGTGCCTTGATAGATTTGTAATACTCAGGATCTAAGTTCTCAAGGTCTTGAAATGTTACTGGCCAACCCAGCAAATGCTTGTAGAATGTTTGCACCATATGTCCTTTGACTAGTTCTCCGTCAAATAATGCCTTCCCTAATACTCTACCCAAGAATCTATAATAGAGCAAACATCCCTCATTCAAAACATCTTCAGATAAACCAGTTAGCCAAGAAGGAAAAGAACGACAAAGATGGTGATAATGACAAAAGTAACTTACTGGATGCGGGATGAATTTGTAAATTCACTGCGCTCGTATGACCGATGACCGGCGAAGCACGCGCGGTACACGTAAGTACAGCAAAGTTTATCCATTGGATCCATCTCTCTTGGAATCTTCTAGCTCACATTTTCGGAAAGATTTCATAAGCGTGACTGACACAAACACCCAAACCAATCAAGTTCCCGATCCCGCTGTTTTTAACTTTGAATCTGACGTTCATCCATAAAAAATTTCAGCACACAACTTAGATTGTTATCTCAAAAATCACTTGCAATATAATCGGATACACTTAATAATAATTGACTTACCATGACATGGAATGTATTGAAATGGGAAAGAAAGTATCAAAAGAGGGCCCTTTGTTTCTCTCTCGTTTTGGGAGCCGTTGTTGCAGGTATGTTTCAATGTATCCATGTAGGGATGCATCATTTATATTCTTCTCATGTTTCCTATTGTAGCCATTGCGGTTTATTTTGTTTACTTTCGTTATGAAAATGCCGACATTGTCGATTCGACGCAAGTGTCCACGTTACCTGACGTGATTGATTTCGCTGTTATTGAAACGTCTGGACTTAATGCCGTAGTGTATTTGCAAGAACAACGAAGTTTTGAGACTAGCGAGCTACATTATACAGTGGCAATCGAATTTAAATCGTCATCTGACTCAAACAGTCAAGTAGAAAGGGGCTCTCTTCGTGGTTTAAGAATGCTAAATGAAACAGCAGATGAAATCGATACGTTATTCGTTTCAAGCGAAAAATTTAGTGAAAGTGAAACATATGATAGTTTGCGTTCGGATAGTTCAGCTACTTCTTTTACATTGCAAGATGGACCCATCGGTTCGTATGTATTTGAATTGCAGGGTCAGAACATTGTTGTTGGAGTCGCATTAGTATCTTCGAGGGAAGACACGAATACTGCTTTTACAGGAGCTTTCGAAGGCAGTGTCGATATCCCGCAGTCGAAGACGATAGCGAGATCAGAACCATCATCTAGTGATTATCCTACTTCAGGAACTATCCTCATGTGGCAAAGATATGAGCTCGACATGAACACATTAGAATTCTTACCGTATACTTCCTTTGAATTTGTCGATATCGATCCTCCAAGTGCACCAGGAGCATTGTTGTACCTAACTCCGAGTGAAACAAGTAGGGGGGTCGGTGGAAATGCAATTCCTCTAGAAATCGAAGGAACGCGAGATGGTTACTACACAAAACGAGGTTCTTTTGAAATGAGAGCCCCTTCAAATTTTAATCAGGAAGATATGTATTACAAGAGGATTATCATTTGGTGCGAACCGTTCCGTGTTTTTCTCGGTGACGGAGATATAGATTATATTTAGACCTATTCCTAGTGGATAAAAAAGTGGTCATCGCTCAATCATTATTCTGATTCACCTCTTCAGTTTACCTGTGCATAAATTTTAACACATTTAATCTCTTAGCCGCCATTCATATTCGTCATCGAGGATCTTAAATAAATAGGCATTTGTAACTAAATCTTTGTGTACGCAGTTGTTTGATACCGGTTACCGGGAGCAACCATATGTTATTAATCTACTTGCATTTTGTGGTACATTCCTTCATTTTCTCCTAGAACTTTAGACTATATCCCTTCTTCTTGGTAGATATCATATTCTCCCGTGACTGTCTCGACGCAACGTTTTCATGTCAGGAAATGTTAACAAAAAAGTAAAGAATTGAAAAATAATGTGGACTCTAGAGACGCCATAGTTAGCAGATACCAATGTTTTTCCTTTAGGAATTGCTCTATGTAAATTGTATCCCCAAGAGGTAGATCAAAAATGTTTCTCACCATGAGTTTGTTATTTACATAGCAAACATATGATACTGCCATTCTTTAACACGAAGTTTTTCACTCTACGGATATCCTTAATACACTTTCGTGGAATTATATTCATGATAAGCAGTATTCGAATCGTTGTGATGAAACGTTAGTTTTGCTATAATTTTTATTGCTCTTGTAGAGTCAAAATGTCACGAGCAATATGTAATTAAATGAAAGGATTGTGTCTGTATCATCGTTTAACTTCATTCTACTCTATTTTAGCAGTGAACTATTACACAGAATGGGGAAGGATCGCACTTAATTCGATGTGCCTAGTGTTTAACACGTAATCTTTACGATAAAAACTTGAATTGAAGAAAAACATTTAGAATCCTATTCAAGTCGATAATGTTCTTCAATGGTCTTCGGATCCCTTTAATTATCACTCTCGCGGTAGATCCGATTCATTTCTCTCCTCCTACGATCATCCATAGCCTGCTGCTGACGCATCATTTGCCTTATCTTCTCCTTAAACACTCCACAATCAGGGACCATACAATTCTTTTTCTTGCATCTCTGCGCATGAATACCTATCATTGCGCGTATCTTCTTGCATACACGACAACCACATGAAGAACTCCTACCGCCATTATTGGTGGCAACCTTTTGCTTACATTTCATGTACTCTTTCAAGTAATGTTTCATACGAGGACAGTTGCGCGATTTACATTCACTTGAGCAAGATGATGCATGTTCCAACAAGCGTACGTGCAACTCAATACTCTGTTGTTGGGCTCGTCGAGCAGCAAGAGCAGACGCTTGAGAGGTTCCATTACTTCCATCAGACTGGTTATCAACTTGAATGGGCTTAAGTACATGTCCGTGCAAACATTTTCCAGGCTTTTCTCGATTACATTCGCCACAAAGATCAAAGTCTGGGCAGACTGAACAATGAAAACGAAAACCGCTGTTAATCTCTGCTTGACACATCGTACATTGCTGAACAAACTTGGGCGCGTCATTATTATGTAAGTGCCACAGCACCATCATACTAGTATGTTTTGCCCGTCGAAGCTCGTCAAATTGATAGTGATTTCCTTTGCAAAGGTTCAAAAAATCCTGTCGGGAATTTAAAATCTCGCAATCAAAAGTTTCCTTATCTTCATCGAGAACTTCCTCATTATTATTCTTCGATGGAAACGACTTCTCTCTTTTTAGTTTGGTGGAACTGCTCGAAATCTTATCAGCTTTCTTTACAACGATGTTGGTTTCCGAGGTAGTAGTGACAGGTTCCACCTTTTCTGCCTGTAAAGATTCCTTCTCCACTTTAACTGGATTCGAACCTTTTCCAGATCGCACCTCGCTCTTAATACTAGCAAGCTTCGCCTCGAAGAAACTCTCCTTCATAGGTTGTACAGTATTCCCAACCTTAGCCATGAGAGGATCCACATAGAAATCCACAGAACTACTACTGTTGTTGCTCGTCCTCTTCTTGCTTTTATCTTTTGACTCCTTATCACTTCCGTCCTTTGATGAGCTTCCAGATTTGCTTTCCTTCGCGGCAATACTCGTCAATACATTCTCCGCTTCTCCAATAAAATAATCACCGTCGAGGTACGGAACCAACACGGCATCACGCGGCGTTTTCTCATCAAAGTACAAATCATACATATTATCCGTCTTTTCAATAATCCCTCGTTTCGTCGCCTGAACCAGCATATTTTGGTACCACTTGCGTAACCGTGCTTCCTTTGGTATACGCTGACTTTCCGGCTTGGCATAAAATATATAATCATCTCCACGCGCTGGAGGACATGACCAGATGTGCACGTGTTCGAACCCGTTCTTTCGCGCATAATCAAAGTACTGGATGAGTATTTCATGATAGATGGCTGTTCGGAGCTCCTTCGGACGGAGATAATGCACACTATCAAGATAACTGATGTATGTGCGATTCCTATTGGGTTCGGGACAATCAGCTCCGTATTCATATACATATAGAGCGAATAACAGAACATCGACGCCGTCAATATTTTGAAATAATAACAGGCATTTATTTCGGAATGGAAACTCGGCGGGATAATTTCGAGGTCCGTATGTCTTGGCCATTTGTTCTCGTACCAACGTGAGACATTGGCGCGAAGTCACCTGTCGAACACAAAGTTCTGGCACATCTTTAATTCCACTTTCCATCACGACCTTTTCAATAGCAGCTTCAAGGAAATCGCTCAACTTGGTACGAATTAGGGCCTTTGCTCTTAAATTATGTGCTTCTTTGCTCTTCATAAGCACATTGCTGTTACTGCTCGGGGTAACAACGCCTTCCTTGTTTTTCTTCTTCAATAAACAGGCAGGGCATGTATATAACACATTGCTTCCCTTGTTCTCTCTTGAATTGAATAGACCGCAGATCTGATGGATCCAATGTTTGCATTCGTCGCATTGAACCCAACCCTCTTCATTAACTTCATCGTTCTTCTTCTTTATCAATTGGTTTTTAATAATGGTATTTCCCTCGACTTCCAATTTATCAGGCAAATGGCTGTAACACTGAGTACAAAAATTGATATTGAAGGATGTGTAAAAGTTATTCCCACGTCGAATTTTTACATGCGGGCATTTGCTACCACTGCAAATGTAAACAGGTGGTGTGTACGTGCGTTTCGACTTCAAACACAACACACAAACATCTCCGCTTTTACTAGCATCCATGTTGCTCGCTGTCAATGCAACTCCCTTCTCATATTCCTTCTCAAACAACGATAATGTTTCCGTGGCAAGTGTGTGTACGCTGGTTCCCGGTGCGTTGTATGTTTTAGCGTTGCTGTAAACTAAACGAATATCGCTGGCAAAACCGTCAAGCTTACTGTACTGACCCTGATCTAGTCGTTTTTCAATAGTCGAATAATCCATGGGATGCTTGATTATGTCATGATAATCGTCCAAGCCCCAAGCTTCCGTGTCCACGGGCGTATTGAAGATCCAACTCTGTTCCTCTTCTCGCAATCGCTTCAAAATACCTTTGCATAACGTACTTATGGCATTGATAGTAAGGCACTGAAGAGGATGCAATGATTCGATATGTGATTTAAGTTGAGCAGAATTTAAGATGGATAGCATGGTGACGTTGCTCCTACTAGACTTGCCGCTCGTGACTGGCTTACAGACGACGCCATCGCCAACTAAACCTTTGGAGGATGATCTGTTGTTGTTACTTCCGCGACCAAGTCGACTGTCATCTTTAGAGGAGGAAATGCCAATCTCTGGATTAGATGGAATAGATTTGTTCAACGATCCGTAGGTGGGAGCGTTGGTGTTATTACGTGGGACTTTTGTTTTGAGAGGTTGATTACTGGTGTATTCATCCATCCGACGTTTGCGACTTACGTTGCTAATGGCAACCGAACCCGACGAAGCATTTCTACGCTGAAGAGTATTATTACCTGAAAAGCTGTTGCCGTTAACACCTTCATGGGGATTACCTGAGTTTGCAGAAGGCAACGGTTCTACTTTATACAATATTCGATCGTCATTCATATTCTTAAATCGTTGAATGTACATACAAAGCTGACAATCGGATTTTTTGCATGTCTTGTAGTGTTGCAATATTCGACGTGACGAGTAACATGATTTGCGTTGACATTGGTTGTCGTGACAGTGATGAATGTGTCTCCTACATTATGTGGAAGAACAAACAATAAAAATAAGCGAATGTTACATTTATGAAATTGACAAAGATTAAATAAAAATAGAACTTAATCCTTACGTACCACAAATCACGAAAGCTTGCACATGCTGGAATTGGACAATTATCCGAAGAACATCGGTGGGAATGCCTCAGTATCATTAATCGTAGTGCGTGCAATTCCATATTGGCATGAGCGCCGTTCGGCGCACCATTATTGTTGCTTTTACTATTCATCCCACTTGTGTTGCTATTGGGCATTGTATTTAGCGGAGGCATCTTTGAATGTTGTTGATTCTGTGGACGGGTAATCGGACTTGCACGTCTCTGACCTGGGTTTTGCATATGAATTGCATTCTGTGAAAGTGGCGAAGGGTCGTAACGTCCTCTCATTTGTGAAGGAGGAACAGATTGGTTGCTTGATGAATGGACGCCATGCGTTTGTTGTAAATGACCATGGTGTGTAGGAGGAGGTCCATGCTTCAGATGCAAAGGAGATGGATTAGGGTGGTATCCAGGTGCAGCTTGGGCGTGATGCGGATTGGGAATGCTCATCATCCCGTTCGTAATGCTTCTGGAATTATTCACAATCGGAGCATTGCCATTTATATTAGAGTTGTTATTGTTGGAGTTTTGACTCGTTTGACTATGCACACTTTGGTCGCGATTCATCGAGGGCCGCTGGGGATACAACCCACCTCCCATGTTATTCGATGCGTATGGCGGCATGGGCATGGCATGCCCAGAAATGTTTTTTGATTGCTGCTGTGAGGTATAATTATTCGTGACGGGAGTGCCATTGTTGGCGTCCCTACTCGATGCGTGCTGTTTGCGCTTTAAATCGTCTGCTTTTTTCTTACGTATAAGCCTTCGCACTGGTTCACACACTTCACATTCCACCTTGCAATTCTTATAGTGACTCAATACCAAATATGAGGAATTACAATGAGGGTACGGGCAAATCTCACGACAATGTTTATCTTTGGAATTGGCTACCTTACAGACCTCTAAATGTTTCCATAACTTTTTAAGTTCGGCGCAGTGTTTCGTGACGTCGCAAGGATCCTTTTCGCATTTACTGCTATGCTGTAATAGTAATAAGCGCTGTTGCCGATACCGTATTTTACTACGTTCGGTTGCGGACTGCGATGTTGTGCCGTTGTTAGTGCTGTTTCCACCTCCACCACTTCCTGGGCCAATATTTAAATCATTCATCTGACCCACATTATTCGAAGAATTACGGTTAACGCTGGAAGTTCGATTGTTCGTCACATGTGTTGAAGCAGTGATAGAAGATCTTCTTCGAGCTGCAGCAGCAGCTTTGCTCTTCTCGTGTATTTCATTTGCGAGTTCACTCAATCTACTTTTTAACGTCTCGAGATTCATATACTCCTCACGGGACTTTGCACGTGTATACAAACTGAACTCCAGTTGTTTGACCATACTAGGTAGTTTATTCAGCCATTCTTCATTGGTACCACCACGTTGTTGACTTTTCAAGAGTTTCACAATGTGTTGCATAATACGAGCTCGTAGGTCCATATCATGGTCGCTTTGCCATTCATATCCATTCCCATTGCTTTTTACATTAGGATTCAAAGAAGAAGCGTTGACATTATTTGGAGCACTCGCAGCATTCGGGTGATGCTGTCTCATATGTTGTGGGGAACGCCGTTGCGAATTAAACTGCCCCGGAGGACCAGATGGAGCGGCCTGCGGTGGAGGAAGATGTCTACGCGATGGATGTGGCACTGGAGGTGGCGCGTGGTACGGCGGAGGCGCGTGATGCGGTTGGTAATGAGGATTCTGAGCCCCATGTTGAGGCTGCGTCGGTGGTCCTGCTCCCATCATGTGCGCCGGTGCGCGACCATGTGGCGCTGCCTGGGGTGGATGTTGAGGGTGCCCATGAGGTGAGGGATGTGGCGGGAGTTCCATTGAGTATTAAATTTGAACGAACTATGTATCTTTAAAGCGCGGACCTAGTCATGGATTTCAAAAGTGCGAAATTCGCGTGAGTGTGGCTATTTTATTTATGTAATCACACTGGGGATTCAGATCGGGCGTCGTAAGTTGCCTTTCACCTCACCGCCGCCGGCTTGTACTTACTTAGTTCAATTTAATGTCAAAAGTGGGTGTTTTGAAGGATCTTCCGGTATTAAATGGGGAAGGCGACCGGTGCAAAGGGTGTAATTTTTCTTTGTTATCTTGCCTGAGGACGGGGACGGGGTCAGGATAAGGAGCGAGCTGATGATCAGATTCTAGCCTTGAGAGCTGCTTGCTTTCAAAGGTAAGTTAGGTTTCTCGTGATTCGTACCAATAACCAATAACACTTTGATTGAGCGGGATAACATAAGTTTATGTATTAGTCGTCTGGAAAATAGCCTTCGCGTTCTTTGCCAGCTTCTACGCACCCGTTGAAATGCACGACCGTAATCGTAAACGGAAGAATCGTTCTCCTTCTAGTTCGTCGACGCTCGGAACAACTACATGACTACATCATGTACATGTACGTTAGGCGTCGTATAATCCAAACGGTAGACGCTAGTCCCACAGTGCGAATAAGGAATCTGGTAAATTCGTTGTGGTATAGGTAAACATATATAAATGATTTCTTGAAGTTCAGTGTGAAAATCTTTTAATTTTATCATCATTGTACCGACTGTTCTTCAAGAACTGTCATCCAATTACCGTGGCAGAGGAAATGTCCACGTTGCATTTGAAAGGAAGGCCCTTGAAATGTGATTGCTAATATTTATATATAAATAAGTATACGACCTGTGCTTTGAAGTGAGTCATCTTAGGCATCATGTCCAAACAACTCATACTGTACACCATATATGAGATATCATCCATATTTCATTTTTCATCATATCAATTTTTGCATTTTGAATTTTAAACTGTATGCTTTTATTTTTTGTTAACTTCTACTTGTGCATTGCGCGAATATATTTCTGCATATGTCGAATGGCGAATATCAATATCGATATCGATATGTAGATTCTTCAAAATTCTCTCTAGATCTACTATACAATTGAAGAATTTCACTTTGTTTGACTTCTATCGGGCAAAATCAGGTAAATTTACTACCCCTATAGTAATGCGACTTGAAGGGTAGATTCACGATAAGCAGAACAGATACAACTTTTCAAGGTTCTAGGCCTCAGGACAGACCTTTCCTCATGGGCTTTTGATTCGTTCTACATCGATACCAGAACTCATAAAGAATCTGCAACGATGTCAAACTTTATGCGTGTAGTAGCTGTGGAAATGAGCATCAGCCAACCCAGGAAAAAAATGAACAAATTATGAAACATATTTCATTTGGCTTTGTAAAAAATCTCGAATTACATCTAAGATCAAAGAAACAATTTATATGTTATGATGCTATGATGGAGATAGAGACACAAAAACTTCCTTGAAGGAAAGTGGAGTGCCTTCGATAGTTTTGAAATTTTCTTCATTATGATGAGGCCCTTGTCGAGGTAACCATGTCGTTGAAATTACTCTCTTTTCATAATTATTGATCGATGTCGCAAGATCTTGCTCTAATGATTTTGCAATTATTTGGTTGAGACTAAGCGTACATTACCCGTGACTTTCGTCGTCAAAAATTATTTCAACGGTTTTAGTTGATGTGGGACTAGCGCCTAATTATTGAGAGTTGTAAATAGTAAAGACCACTTTTAATAACTATTTGCTCCACACGAATCAAAATTACGCCTTTCATCAATAATGATTCAGAGTAAACGAATGACACGTCGGACACTACTCAGGAAGGACGTGCTGGAAATGAATTTCAAGACTTCTAGCTCAATAATAGGCTAAATGATACCGCTGAGTGGCAAGTTAAGCTATGTATATTAACAATTGTTACAAGAAGTTGATGTTAATAATATGTAAGTACCGATATTAAGTTGAAACAAGAAATGATAAATTGTAATTTGTGTATATGGCGACTATTATTTGCATAACAACTAAAGAAGGAATTCTTCGTAAATAAGTGGCACGTAATCCTTGATATTCGTTTCTCACTTTAAGGATTCCTGACGAAAGTACAGCATAAGGAAATTAAATAATTTGACAAGACGAATTGGTCTCATCATTTAAAGCTTTAGTTCTGTCTGTGTAAGGTATTTCAAAAGTAAGGGACGAGCATGAAGCACTCCATAGAAAGAACTTTTTGTAAAATTCTTACACAAACTTTTATCCTTAAACCTTCCATGGTTGGGATTCTTTGAAGGTTATGAAAGAAAGATAGAAACAACTTTATGACAAATTCATACACTAACTGTTAACTTATAAAGGGAATGAGAAACAAAGCTTTTACATATGCTCTATCCCGCCGCTCTCAACTTTGAACAACGCCCCAAGTAAAAATATTGAAACCAAATTCATACTTCCCGCAATCCAGTCT
>Ga0213867_1001543_pt1 | contig 10290 bp, 6 predicted proteins | sample PICome_12_FD_160120 | JGI IMG/M metagenome (GOLD analysis project Ga0213867, IMG submission 160120) | Coastal seawater microbial communities near Pivers Island, North Carolina, United States - PICO540 | ecosystem: Environmental > Aquatic > Marine > Coastal | place: USA: North Carolina | collected... | reverse complement strand
AATCAAGGGTATGGCTTTGGAGGAAATGGTTTGACTGGGGATGAAAAATCAAATCTTATCTTTGGTGGTCTAGGTTTGTTCTTCCTGCTTTTCCTAAGTGGTTACGGATTGAGTTAATTGTGCATTATGATGCTTATAATTTATAGTTAACATTTAGGTTTGACATATAAATAATGTCTTCTAGTATTTGTAGAACAGTATCAAAACATGGGTGCTTTTCGTAGAACATTTGGATGTGATTTTGAAGTTATGAGTAATTTCATCACTAGACTATAGGGCTTGGCATGGTCTGGCGGCCTTTCTCGTGAAAGGCGGCTGAGGTAGGATCGAAATCCGTAGATGTGACAGGTAGCTTTCGAGATTCAATATTTTATCTATTGCTCGGTTTAAAAGAGTTTCTTTCTTCATGAGACCTTCTAAATCGATTTCATCTTCTGCGTACTGACAGAGCATTGTTAATTCATATATACAGCCATAAGTTCAAGTATAATCAGCATCCAAAGATCGACTCGAAGAGGTCTGTTGTGATGTTGTACGGAGAGATCTACTCGCAGTCCTTTCTTATTCATCCGGTGAGGGATGCACGAACCTTCCCTCTCGAAATGTTATAATGCAAAGATGAAAAAGATGTGAAGTTATAACCAATTTTACAAAAGGATGCTTCTTGTGTTCGCGGGGACTATTCCACGAAGTATTTTTGAAAGTATTATAACTTAGCAGTACTCAGTCGAAAGATTATCTTACATCTTTTGTCCTTAGGATGATCCAGTGAGGGGATTTGCCAGAGCAATGAAATTTTTGTTCTTTTAACATGACAAATACCTTGCCAACTAATAGATGTGATACAATGATACGCATCTACGAATGATTCATAATCAAATTTGAAGAATATCCAATTCAACAAAATGTCATCATAATCTTCTGAATTTTAGAGCAAAGAACCTTGGCAATAGTCCTTCTACCTGAGTAAGGATCATCAATGCAGATAGTTCTCTACAGCTACTTCTATCTACGTATATCATAGAGATGGGGCTTCTACCTTCTACTACAACTTAAGCTACATACAGTATGGAGAGTGATGATGAGTTTCGCAGTGCCTTTGATATTTTATTTTATTTTCATTATTGTAAGGAAAGCCATATTTGTAAGATCTACTCTCATCATCTCTAATGTCGGATTTGGATCTGGATAAGATTTATTTTCCGAGATATGAAACCATTTTCATTCGAACTAAGAACCGAAACGAAATATTCTCACCCAAAAGCAGCAACTTCCTTTTAGGAATATTCATTGCGAGCTCATCTCTTGAAAGAGAGAAACTACACGTCTACGATTTTTCCACCATCCATTTTCATGAATCCTATGTTGTAAAGTCATATGATCTGTTTGGACCTCCTGTACGCGCAACGGTGAATGAAAGAGTTTGAATTCATGGGAAAGACACGAATATTCTTATGTGTGAACATCAGATACATAAATCACTTAAAAGACATATTTTACTTATGAACAAATACAATAAACAATGATTGAAAAGGAGAATATTATAATTTTATACGTAAGAGAGAAAGAGATGATGAAGCAGCATGAACCATCAGTTGAGTAGAGAGTAGAAGAAGTATGTTATAAACGTGGGATAAATACATGATGCATAAATATATGCATCGGCTGAAACGATTGCATTGTCGCCTTTCACGTAGATCGATTAAAGCAAGCAGGTCAACATCAGTGTCCTGATTGAATTTTATTGCTCCCATAAACGTTTTCATAATTAGGATGATTGAAGAAAATAAATGCAAAACCAGCAACGAAATGAATCCGGATTGTGTGATGCTGGCACAGTTTTTGACATTGTTTCAAACGAAGTACAGGTCTGAATCACAACAGCATCCTGATCCGCGGGTGAGGATTATATCATGGAAAAGCATTGATCGAGCTATACGAGTAAAATGTGTCGAAGAAGAGATTGAACGGAAGAGGAATGCTCTAAGTGTTGGCATGAATCCTTTGGAAAGTAATGAGCAAAAGGAAGTTGCGAAGAGTAGCAGTAAAGGTGGTGGTGCTGGTAGTAGTAAATCGAGGAGAAAATCCAGTTCGTCTAAAAAGAGACGATCTCTTACCGATGTGAAAGTGAAAGATTTGAATGAGGCGAGTGCATCCACGTCTATCAATTCTAGTGATGTGGGACGAAAATCTCCTCGGGATGAGGCTATCGACACTGTGGCCAAAGAAGTGTTCTTGGAAGAAGCAACTTCTTATATACACGGGGAAAACGATATACATTGTCATATGTCTGGTAATTTCATTCGATCAGATATTTCGTCGACGGTCAATTTGTTGGATGCATTCGAAGTTTGGTCGACGGTAGCGTTGGCATCATCAGTATATTCATCAAGCATTAATACATTGAATTTACCATTACATTGGCCCCAGTCTGTCGATGCACAGGAATGGGATACCAATGGACTACTTCCTAACGAGTTTTCCTGGCGTGAGTTTGCGCGCATAGCTATACTTGGAATTTTTTGTTTGAATAACGGGTATCTTATGGAACTCGAGGACAATTTCGTTGGTCCGAAAATGTCTGCGCCTGAAATTCATTCATTGTGGGTTAAGGCGCAGCGTAGTCCAATCTCTAGAAGACAACTTCTTTCGTGTTTTCGCTACATACGAAAAGGAAATGCTGAAAAGATTACAAAGTCCAATGGTAAAATAATGAACTTCGAAGCTACATTCATTGGAATGCAAGAACTTACAAGAAAGGCGATGAATCCTAATGATGCTCTTATTGTGGACCTTGTCATACATAGAATGATATCAAACGCACAACTTATTCAATACGACATCGCTTTCGAAACAACAAATAGTTCATCTAACAAAAAAAAGCGCAACGATAAAGGGAGATCAAATAATGAATGCGATGAATTTAAATCGTCAGCAATAAAATTGTATTGGTGGTTCGTTAGGCGAAATTCCAATCCTGGGCTGAAACCAATATTTTTATCTGATGAAGTAACCCTTACTATTCCGCAATCTGTGTATCCTATTAACGAAGGGGAAACTTTTCGAAGTATCGAGAAGAAAATTAAAAGCGGTAAATTAAGAGGCCTTGAGGACGTAAAGTCATCAATATTATCTCTACTTGAGCTTTATTTGACATCAGCGCAAGATAACTGTAAAACAGACTTTGCTAATGCTATTATTGACTGCAACAATCTTTTCAGACAGGAATATCTGAATATCTCCGCGAGATTGAGAATTACTTCGCCCTTCGAGTCAAACGCTTGTTTGTTTTGCTCTTCTAGTGATAGCGACTGCGGTGCGATTCAACCAGTTCATGAAATATCGGAACATCCCTACTTGACCACATTTGCTACAGAGGATGATGTGAAATTTGAAGCGCTGACTTGGAATGATTTTTGTGTTGAAATGGTAAAAGAAAGCAAAGATGAGCGATGGGGCATGAGGCTGATGGAGTAAGTTCTTGTTTTTATTTTGGTTTTCTAATTCTCACATTTTGTGAACACATAGGACTGAACTTTGTTCAGAAAATATGGCTAGAATATTATCTGGTCGATGGATTACTGAGGGCTTTAATAAAGAAAAGTTTCCGCTTGCGCTGGATCGCACTGGGCTAGTAGTTAGAAATATTCTTACAGACTCAATTGCTCATAAATCTGGTCTTGTTGTTGGAGATGTGATTACGCAAGTAGAACATATTGCAACAAATAACCAAGTAAAGGAAGAACAATGCTTCGAATCACCTTCAGATTGTCTTAATATCTTGAACACTGGGCCGGATCAGTTGAAGTTGCACGTTAGTCGATCTACTTCTAATTATATTGAAAGTACGTACGATTTCATTCAATCTCTAAGTAACAAGTATGCGATAAGTTGCGTATTTGATGATGTGGACAATCTTCACGAGCTATCGACTTGTAGTCAATGTCGAAATAATGAGGTAACGGTGTTGAGTAAATTGGATGCCCCGACAGAAGCAAAAGCGTGCCTTTCTATTATAAGAGAATTAGGCATCGAGTGGTGTTCTTTGCCTTTTCACGGTGATCATTTTACCCAACTTGGTCATATCTCTGGGCTTGAGCGACTTGACAATATTATGTGTTGTATAGTTGAAGATAGGGAAAAGAGTGATGCGTTTAAAGTGCACGATACTGAGATTACATGGGCTATAGCTTTGAAAGGAAAGCCTTTGGAACTAGTATACTATGGGATAAATAGATTGTTGAGTATTGAAAACAAAAAAGACTCATCTCACGAAATCAAACGAAAGGCCTTTGCGAATACATTCATAAAACTGCTTAAAGCCCGTTTTCTATACTCCAAGGGAATTCTAGATTATTATCACGATGATCACGGACCTTGGTGTCAAAGTCTTGCATGTTCAGACAACAAAAAAGCATTGAGAACCTCTTCAAATGATAACGACGAACTTAACATGCGTACATGGTTGTCATATATCGGTTCGTCAATTATCAGGTTATCAGAGGATGAAACTGACAGTTCATTACATTCGTTTTCTTATGGACAGAATGCTATCGAATATGTTGTAGCTACGTTTAAACCTGGCAAAGGGATTAAATCTGAAGAAGGAGGAACTTTCTGTGCTATCCCTGTGCATAGTTGTCTTGAATTAAAAGATTCACCATTAGCCGTCGGAGATGGTGACGTCGAAAAAGTAACTGGGTCTATCTTTCTCCAGTTTTCTGAATTGATCAAAAGTTTGCGTGAAACTGAAGAGATACGCCTATCTATAGATAAAGCCGTTATGAATTTAGATTCTTCTGATGAAGTGGATGATAAGAAATGCAACATCTCGTTTGTGATGCGTCACTTGTCAGAAAGTGATTACCTTGACAAACCTTGCAATGATATAAACCAATCCAAACAAGCGCGGTTGTCTGAAATGCTGACATTAGTTGATTGCTTATGTTTGGTGGGGTCCAGTCCTGTGTCCGAGTACCTTGACGACGTCATCAAATCACGGTAAGTGACCCAACTGGTAGCAAGTATTTATCTTTTACGATCGAGAACGTTTCTCAATAAACAATGTTTACTAGGGACTCACAAAGGCCGCTCTCATCGCAGCAAAGCATTCGCCCTTCTCAGTATGCGCAATGCCCAGAACTAGGTAATCTATTCGTTGTTTACCTTTATTATAAAGCGAATTTTTCATATCTTTCTTCTTTTTGTTTCTATAGATAGCGATGTTGGCGAACATGACGTCGAAGATAACGATGATGTTATGCAGGAAGGAGAGTTTCAAGAAAATCAAAATGATATGGAACATGATGTGATAGATATCACAGATTCTCCACAAACTAGTGACCATGAAGCTACTTCTGGAAATATGAATTTCAAACGCTCAAATGAAAACAGCCCGCTTAAATCTCAAAATGTAACTTACAAAAAAGCGAGGAAGACTTTTGAGACGCAACAAATATCTACAAATTCTTCGTCACCCGCCAAAACAGCTCATGAGGTAGGAGATGTCCCAAACCAGAATAGAACTTTTTCAATACAGCAACTATATGCACCAGGACTTCCAGGTTCAATGTTCACATGGGCAGAAACAGTTGTAATGATGGAGGCGTCGTTACGAGGTCAGCCAGTGTTAGGCATGCGTCTTCTTAGTCCTCGTTATAATATGGCCTACGTTCGCACTCATTTTGCTACTGTGATTGAACCATACTTGCATCTAAATATTCGCTCATGTCCCCGACTCGAAGAAGAACACTGGAAAGCCATCATCGTTGCTGATTATAAACGAAGTTTGCATGAAACAGGTCCTGTTATTTTAAAGGAGTCTGGCTACTCTTATCGTAATCCGCACCTAGTGCTCCCCATTGACAGAGTTCTCGAAAATGTGATGGTAGCAAATGATGTTCAAAAACATCCTCTTTTGGAAACGTTGTCCCAAATAAGAGGTGTCCCAAGTCTCAAAGACTACGAAACCAATACAAAGGCTTTGACAAAAAAATCGAAGAATGAAATCGAAGTTGAAGCACCACCTGGAACTAATCCCGAAACATCGTCTAGTGTTATAAATAACGCGGCTTTATCATCAGAGGTAGGAAGAAATTCAATTAATGACCCCATTGCATACACGGATCAAAAGAGGGATGAATCACAAGAAATGATGGTAGAAGCTTCCCCAGCTGCAGCATCTCCTGTCGTTGAAGGTGAAGGAGATTGCGTGGATTTCACTGAAGATGTTGAAACATATAAAGTATCAGCACCCTCAAATGTGGATGTAAGTCGCATAAGAGGAGGAGGAGGAGATCCCTCGGAAAGTCTTCATCATTATCCCAGGGATAAATGGATTGGAAAAGCTGTTTATGGAAAATGTGTTACGACACTCGCGGATAACACAGAAACGGGTGAGGCCATATTTTTGGGGACAATCGTGACGGTGAACGAAAATGAGAAGTGTTGTAATGTTAAGGTTGTATTTGTTAACACTAGTGGGCAATTGCCCCAGCCAGTGATTACTCCTGTGTTGTGGGATGTTCTCAAGGTTGTTGTGAACCCTGAGGAAATGCGAACATTGCTTCGAGTTGGGGTTGATGTCTCTGGTGAGAAGGAGACCACAATTTCTCACGAACCCGCCAACCCTCAATATTCAACTGAACACAATTCACTATTTGCAAAAGAGGTACCTCATTACGCAAGGTTGAAATATGGTCTCCATAGGTCTCGCGCTGACATCTCTCTAAATAAGGCGGGTTTGATGTTTTTGAATCGTCTTATTCATCGTCCATCGTCATCTGCGCCAATTGGGGTTTTGCCGGATGGAACATCAGTATGTTGGTTCCAGAGTGATCCTAAAGCAATATACCTAAAAAAGCATTCAATGAATAGCCGCGAATTTCAGCAGAATCAAAAACGATTCTTTTCGTTCGTTAATCGTTGGGTGTCGAAGAAGCCCAAACAAAGATATATTTCGAATGAGTTTCGCGAAAATAGCTATTATTGCATGTGGGGTTGCACTACAAAATCACGGGAATTTTTATGCTTTGAAAAACGAGACGAACTAGACGAACATGTTGCTGAATGTCACTTGTTTTCAAAAAATAGGGAGGAAGCTTGCCAGGGGTTAATAAGAGTACAAGAAGGCGATCAAATTTGCTCTCTTTGTGCGGACATTACTTCAGCTTGCTGTGCTCTAAATATTGATCTTGCCCGCTTTGCAACCGTATATGAAGATGAACAGGTTTTGAAAAGCGGATCATTGATTTTCCGCTCGCCTTTTCCTGCTCGTGTTATGTTCAAACCAAACTCAGTGATGGACCTAACAGATGCTGGAAGAGGTGCTTTACACTTTTCTAACATGGCCTTCCTTCTTTCCAAGACGGATGTAGGGCTTCGGCGTTTGATTCGATTATGGTCAAGACTGTGCCGTCTATTCTGTATTGAAACAGACGGTAAATTTCGTGTCCCTTTGTCAAAATGTATCATAGACCCCAACGACAAGATGTATGCCAGGAAAAACCCTGATGCAATGTATATCGAAGATGATCAAAATGTCACGGATCAAAGTGTGGAATTCACTGAGAGCAAGTTTGAAGAAAATCAAATTATCAGTTCGGATGATTTAAATCCACCTCGAAAACCTAGATCCCTCCTAACTCAATCTCTAAATCCGAAGGAAGAAATGAAAATGGACATCTTTCATACACGTTTTGACAACCTCAAGATTTTCTTGTTGAACTTAGCTGCAAATATTCCAGTGGATTTGAAGTTATCGGATAGTATCTGGGATGAACCTTATCTCGACAGGTGGAAACGTTTTGTACAAACCTCTCATAATACATTAATGCTCATACAAGGGCTTATTCTACTGCAGCATAGCGTTGATAATTTACTTTTGCCAAAGTGGTGGAACAAAGGAAGGGGCTGGTGTTCAGCAGGTGGTGCGATGTCGGACGTGAAAACCGTATCAATTTTCGCTCTACGTTTATTTGCTTTTGATGCTGCAATTTACGAATACTATATTGCCAATTCCAAACTTATTTCAAAAGCCAAAGTTTCGTCCGATAATAAGCGTGAGACTAGGTCTGATAGGCACATTCGTAAAGAAAAGTCTTCACTTGGAAATTCTAAATCTGAAATTTCGCAGGATGACAAACCCAAAGCTCCCGAAAGATATGCTCTCAATATGAAGCAGATGTTGGAAGACCTCGATAAGCAGAAAGTTAAAGCATCCCTACAACGTCTTATGAAAATGAAGCTGAAAAAGCGTGTTTCTGTAATAAGCGATATGGCAGTTCGTTGCGCAATCCCACGGTTCGAGGGCCTTTCAGGAGACTCTTGTCGTGTTTGTAGTGCAGGCGGCGATTTACTATGCTGTGAGTATTGCAACCAAGTTCAGCATATGGAATGTTGCTCTCCTCCGTTGAAGACTTTTCCGGACTTCGATTTTATATGCGACGATTGTGTTCAAGATATAAATGTAACAAACTTACATGCGATAACATATCCGAATTAATTGTCTTTTCATAAAATTTGAAGTTGCTTTTACATGTGATTAGTTATTAGTCAATTTTATTGTTTCTTCATGAAACTTTAATCCTGATCATGATATTTTCATAATTTTAAATTTATTGCAAACATTGAATTTAAAAAACGCTTTTGATGCCTCCACATAAAAACAAAACAAAAGTATACAGATTAAAAAAAGTATGATAACCCAGCATGTTCACATGACTCTACAGATTTTCGATTACATTTGACTAATGGCAGGTCAAGTCGTTTGTTTGCATTTTACCAGACATTTCGAAGTCATCAACATACTCATCATCATCAACGTTTCATAATGCCACTTACATTATTTCGTCATATTTCTTACTGCGTGGTCCTTTCTTTGTCACAAAAGGCCTAAAATCCACAATTTACAACTCTCTCTTTGGCTGCTACGTTCTCAACCAATCTTTTGGAAGACATAATCTTCTATTCCCATTGGGAAAAGTAAAACTTCTCTAAGCCACAGCTTGACGTCTCTTTTTGAAATAGTCTTTGAAGAAATCCGTTTCTGCCCCATCTACAGTCTCCATGGTCTTTCTTTATTCCTCTCTGGAAGCACTGGACGAAGCATTAACCTCCGACTATTATCTATTCGGTCAACAATATGTACCTCTTCCAATATCTAAGCTTTGCAACTAAAGTTCTGCTAAATGCAATAACAAATAAATCTTTCGCATGTGGAGCAAGAACATCGATCGTTGTTCCGGTGATCAACAAATCGAAATAGGTCTCAAAACAAATAACCTCGTGCGACCGACAATTTGGTGTCTTATCCGTCATAATGTACAAGACAATGTATACCCATTATCTTAAACAGTATTTCTGCGAGAAATTATAACAGTCTTATAACGAGAAAAACCATCTATCTCCAATTGCTTCTAAAGTGACGATGGTTAAAGAAATCAGCAGGTTAATTCATAAAAGCATAACTACGATTTATCTATCTTGGATTTGCACATGATTGATCTCCGTTTCTTCTCAGCATCTAAAGCAAAATTTTTGCATGTATCTCCCCACCTTTCCCCTTTCTCTTGAGATATTTCAAATTGACGTTGCCTTTCAATTTGTCTTTCCATATGTTTTTTGTCCCATGACGATAGTTGCCGCTTTGTCCCCGACGCTGAAGATTCATCGACCGAGATATTGCAACAATCTTTACATTGTACACCGCGGATAAATGTTGGATGATGAACGTTGTCTTTTGACAATGGCGCACGGCAACCATGACATAATGTATAAGTGCCTCTTTTTAGTCCACTACCAACGGAGACTCGTTTATCAAAAACGAAACATTCCCCTATGAAAGATGATGTCTTTATACGGTCTCTGCTTGAATTACTGTCGACTACCTCATTTGCGCTTCCCACTTTATCCAGGTATGATAAAATTCCTCCTTCAAGATGATAAACATTTTGAAATAAAGGTTCTCCACTCTCTTTATGCTTCATAAGCTTCGCCAAAGCAGTAGCCTTTTCGCATCGTATCCCACCCGTACAAAACATTGCGATTTTCTTGGGTTTGGAGATTTCATTGGAGTGACCAAAATTTTCGAGCCAAGATGGAAATTGAGTGAAAGAATCTGTTCCAGGATCTATAGCCCCCGTAAATGTTCCCATTCCGACCTCGTAGCTATTTCGACAGTCTATCAGATCCACATCTGGATTCTTTTTGAAAAAATCATCCCAATTATGTGCTGTAATATAATCTCCAGCCAGTGGATGTCCAGGATTACCGTCATCACAATCTTCCTCG
>Ga0213867_1001542_pt1 | contig 10293 bp, 5 predicted proteins | sample PICome_12_FD_160120 | JGI IMG/M metagenome (GOLD analysis project Ga0213867, IMG submission 160120) | Coastal seawater microbial communities near Pivers Island, North Carolina, United States - PICO540 | ecosystem: Environmental > Aquatic > Marine > Coastal | place: USA: North Carolina | collected... | reverse complement strand
TTTCCGCCCATTTAAACTACCGGTTTTCATGTTTGCGTATAAGTGTTTGTCGAAACAGTGTCTCAAGTGTAAAATGTGCGCCTTTTCGCCCAGATGAGCTGAACCTGGGCTCAAAATCCACCTGTTAATTTTCAGAGTTTAAATATGACTCAAAGCTTATGTCGGCTTGACGATTTTAAAGATAACTGCGGTTTCGGACTCATCGCCCATACCAAGGGTGAGGCCAACCATCAGTTGCTACAAAACGCTATTAAAGCACTAACCTGCATGACTCACCGCGGTGGTGTAGCAGCAGATGGTAAAACAGGTGACGGCTGTGGTTTATTGCTACAAAAACCTGACTCTTTCCTCCGTGCTGTAGTCAAAGAATCTCTGAATATAGAGTTGCCAGACCTGTATGCGGTCGGTGCAATTATGCTTAATAGCGACAGTGATCTTCGCGATCAGTCTAAAGCGGTTATTGAAGAGGAGTTATCAGCTCAAGGTCTTGAGGTTATTGGCTGGCGTGAAGTGCCAACTGATGATAGCTGTCTTGGACCCATTGCGATTGAATCCCTGCCTGCTTTTGAGCAGGTTTTTGTCTCACCGGGCAAGATTGCCGAGCAAAACATTTTCGCTGCTAGACTGTATATGGGTCGTCGTAAGGCTGAAAACCGTCTCGAAAGTGATGACACATTCCATATTGCTAGCCTTGGTATCAATGTTCTTAGTTACAAAGGCCTGATGATGCCGGTTGATTTGCCACAGTTTTATACTGATTTGGCAGATCCGCGCTTAGAAACAGCTATCTGCGTATTCCACCAGCGTTTCTCTACCAATACTATGCCTAAATGGCCGCTAGCTCAGCCATTTAGAATGCTTGCTCACAATGGTGAGATCAATACTATTGTCGGTAACAGAAACTGGTCTGTGGCCCGAACGCCCAAATATAAAACCGATTTATTGCCAGACTTAACCGAGGCGGCACCGCTGGTGAATCGCACTGGTTCTGACTCATCGAGTCTTGATAATATGCTTGAGATGTTGGTTACAGGTGGTATGGATCTGCACCTAGCTGTGCGTGCGCTTGTTCCACCAGCTTGGCAAAATGTTGAAGATATAGACCCAGATCTACGCGCGTTGTACGACTATCTTTCAATGCATCAAGAGCCATGGGATGGTCCAGCCGGCTTGGTAATTACCGACGGTAGATTTGCCGTTTGTACCCTAGATAGAAATGGGCTTCGCCCCTCGCGCTGGGTTATGACTGACGATGATGTTATTACTGTAGCCTCTGAGGTTGGTGTATATGATTACGCCCCTGAATCAGTGGTTGCCAAAGGTCGATTAGGGCCGGGTGATATCCTTTCAATTGATACCGAAAAGGGAGAGATTAAGTTCCGTGATGAGGTTGAATCTGAGCTAGCTGCTCGCAACCCATACAAGCAGTGGTTGAGAGATGGACATTTTTCCATAGCTTCAACCTTTGATATGGATAGCATTGAGCTTGAGGGTACATTATCTCGAGAGCAAATTCGCACCTACATGAAGATGTTTCAAGTCTCTTTTGAAGAGAGAGATCAGGTTTTGCGCCCGCTAGCCGAAGGCGGTCAAGAAGCCACAGCATCTATGGGTGACGATACTCCAATGGCTGTGCTTTCATCAAAGCATCGCAATGTATTTGATTATTTCAGACAGCAGTTTGCCCAGGTGACTAATCCGCCGATTGACCCTCTAAGAGAATCCATCGTTATGTCTCTGGGTGTTGAATTGGGTCGCGAAGGCAGTATTTTTGAAGAAAAAGCTGACCTAGCCTGCCGTATCGGCCTATCGAGTCCAGTGCTCTCGCCGAAAAAGTACTATGCGCTAAAAGCTAACGAGTTCGAAGAATTCCCAGTACAGAAATTCGATCTTAACTTTGATCCAGCACAAGAGGATCTGGCCTCAGCTATCAACAGAATCTGTTCAGAAGTAGAGGTAGCAGTAAAATCTGGTGTTTCAGTTTGTATTCTGTCTGATCATGATATAGCTCAGCCCAAACTACCTATTCATATTTTGTTGGCAGTGGGTGCGGTCCATAACCACCTAACGCTTAAAGGTCTTCGCTGTGATGCTAATATTGTTGCCAGCACCGGTTATGCACGAGATTCACACCAAATTGCTACGCTGATTGGCTGTGGTGCTTCGCTAGTGTACCCATACCTAAGCTATCATGTGTTGTGTGATCTTATCAGCAGTGGCGAGACCCTAGTTGATGTAGATACTGCGTTTAGACATTATCGTAAGGGTATCAATAAAGGCCTATTAAAAATCCTATCTAAGATGGGTATTTCTACTATTGCCTCTTATCGTGGTGCATTGTTATTCGAAGCAGTGGGACTTAGTGAAGAAATTATTGATCTTTGCTTCCCAGGTTTAACTAGCCGAATTCAAGGTGCTAGTTTTGTCGATTTTCAGCAGGACCAGTTCGAATTGAGTCAGACCGCTTGGAAGATGCGTAAACCCATTAATCAGGGTGGTCTGCTTAAGTATGTTCACGGCGAGGAATACCACGCCTACAACCCAGATGTGGTTCAGACTATGCACAAAGCTGTGCAGAACGATGACTACAGCGCTTGGTTAGATTATGCAAACATAGTTAATACACGACCTACAGCGGCTCTTCGCGACTTATTAAAGCTTAAGAAAGATGTTCAGCCAATTGATATTTCTGAGGTTGAATCCTATTCAAATATTGTTAAACGTTTTGACTCTGCGGGTATGTCGCTGGGTGCGCTGTCGCCGGAGGCTCACGAATCTCTAGCCGAGGCAATGAATGGCCTAGGTGGTCGATCTAATTCAGGTGAGGGCGGTGAAGACCCATCTCGATATGGCACGATTAAGTCATCTAAGATCAAGCAAGTTGCTTCAGGTCGTTTTGGGGTTACTCCAGCCTACCTCAGAAGTGCCGAAGTTATTCAGATTAAAGTGGCTCAGGGTGCTAAACCCGGTGAAGGTGGTCAGCTTCCCGGTGGTAAGGTCAATGATCTAATTGCTCGATTGCGCTATTCCGTGCCAGGTGTAACGCTTATTTCACCACCACCGCACCATGATATCTATTCTATCGAGGATTTAGCCCAGCTTATCTTTGATTTAAAACAGGTTAACCCCGATGCGTTAATCTCTGTCAAGCTAGTGTCTAGACCCGGCGTAGGAACAATTGCTGCCGGTGTAGCTAAGGCCTATGCCGACCTTATCACGATCTCAGGTTATGATGGCGGTACAGCGGCAAGCCCTGTTAGCTCAATTCGCTATGCCGGATCTCCATGGGAGTTAGGTTTAACAGAAACCCATCAAACTCTTCGTGCCAACGATTTGCGTGACAAGGTTCGAGTACAGACTGATGGTGGTTTGAAAACTGGTTTAGATGTTATTAAAGCCGCTATTCTGGGTGCAGAAAGCTTTGGTTTTGGTACCGGCCCGATGGTTGCTTTGGGTTGTAAATACCTGCGCATTTGTCACCTGAATAACTGTGCTACTGGTGTTGCTACGCAGAACGATCGTTTGCGAAATGACCATTATCGCGGCACAGTTGCTATGGCAACTAACTTCTTTAAGTTTATGGCCATGGAAACCCGTGAGTGGATGGCCTTATTAGGTGTTCGCTCTCTAGAAGAGTTGATTGGCCGAGTAGACTTGCTTGAGTTATTGCCGGGTGAAACTAGCAAGCAAAAGAATCTTGACCTCAGCCCGCTAATCGAAGATCGCCCAGAAATTAGCCACAAGCCACAGTTTTGTGATTTGGCGCAAAATGACCCATTTGATAAGGGCTTACTCGCCGAACAAATGGTGAAGGATATGTTGCCAGCTATTGAAGCCAAAACTGGCGGCGAATTTGAGTATGATATCTGTAACTGTGACCGTTCGATCGGTGCACGTCTCTCTGGTGAAATTGCAGTCAGACATGGCAATGCAGGTATGATAGATAATACAGTAACACTCAAGCTTCGAGGAGTTGCAGGTCAATCTTTGGGGGTGTGGAATGCCGGTGGTCTCAATATTTACCTCGAAGGCGATGCAAATGACTATGTAGGTAAGGGCATGTCCGGTGGTAAGCTAGTGCTAAGTCCACCCAAAGAAAGTGGCTTTGAGGCTAAGGCTACGCCGATTATGGGTAATACCTGTCTCTATGGTGCCACTGGCGGATCGCTTTATGCAGCTGGTTCTGTGGGTGAGCGATTTGGTGTGCGAAACTCCGGTGCTAGAGCCGTTGTTGAGGGCGCTGGTGATCACTGTTGTGAGTATATGACAGGCGGTATAATTACCGTATTAGGTTCTACTGGGTATAATTTTGGTGCCGGTATGACCGGTGGTTTTGCCTATGTTTTAGATACGGATCGTAAATTTGTCGATCGTTATAATATGGAGCTTATCGATATTCAGCGCGTCACCACTGAAGCGCTTGAATCTCATCGGGGGTTCCTAGTATCGACAATTGAAGAGCATGTGCGCGAGACTGGAAGCCCTTGGGCGCAGCATATTTTGGATAATTTTTCTGACTTTGCTTCTCAATTCTGGCTAGTTAAGCCAAAAGCGTCGAGTTTACAAAGTTTATTGGCACAAGCAAACGCTGTTTCCAAGTAAGTAAAAGATTGATAGAGAATAAGTTTATGGCAAGACCAAATAATGATTTTCAGTTTCTCGATATAGAGCGAGTTGATCCCCCTAAGCGTGATATGGATCGCAGAAAGGGTGAGTTCGTCGAGATTTATGATCCATTTAATCAAACCACAGCAGAGACTCAGTCTCATCGTTGCCTGTCTTGCGGTAATCCTTATTGTGAGTGGAAATGCCCAGTTCACAACTATATTCCCGATTGGTTACAGCTAGTATCTGAGGGCAATTTACTTGAGGCTGCCGAGTTAAGTCATCAAACTAACTCTTTGCCAGAAGTTTGTGGCCGCGTATGTCCACAAGATCGACTTTGTGAAGGTGCCTGTACCCTAAATGATGGTTTTGGTGCAGTAACCATTGGTTCAGTTGAAAAATATATTACCGATACTGCACTGGCAATGGGTTGGCGCCCTGATATGTCCAAGGTAGTTTGGACTGATAAAAAAGTCGCTGTGATTGGTGCTGGCCCCGCAGGTATTGGCTGTGCAGATATTCTTGTTCGCAATGGCGTTAAAGCGGTTGTATTTGATCGCTATCCCGAAATTGGTGGCCTGCTAACCTTTGGTATTCCAGAGTTTAAGTTAGAAAAACATGTAATCAGTACCCGTCGTGAAGTATTGGAAGGCATGGGTGTTGAGTTCCGTCTAAACACCGAAATTGGCAAAGATATTCAGATTGATAAATTACTTGAAGAATACGATGCAGTATTTATGGGAATGGGTACCTATAACACCATGAAAGGTAACTTTCCTGGTGAAGACCTCCCCGGTGTACATGAGGCGCTTAAGTTTCTTGTAGCCAATGTCAATCGCAACCTCGGGTTTGAAAAATCCGCCGATGATTTTATCAACCTTAAAGATAAGCGTGTTGTTGTCCTTGGGGGTGGTGATACCGCTATGGATTGTAACCGTACCTCAATCCGTCAAGGTGCTACCAGTGTTACCTGTGCCTACCGTCGCGATGAAGAAAATATGCCAGGCTCTCGACGTGAGGTTAAAAACGCTCGGGAAGAGGGTGTTGTATTTAGATTCAACCTCCAGCCCATCGAGATCGTGAGCAACGATGATGGCGAAGTTGCTGGGGTAAAAGTTGTTTCTACTCAGATGGGCGAACCCGATGCCAACGGACGCCGACGTGCAGAACTTATTCCTGGTAGTGAAGAAATTATTCCCGCTGATGCTGTTTTGGTTGCCTTTGGCTTCAAACCAAGCCCACCAAGCTGGTTAAATGACGTAAAAGTCGATACAGCAGACTGGGGTGGTGTCGTTGCTCCTGAAGAGCAGGCTTATGCATTCCAGACCACTAACCCAAAGATATTTGCGGGTGGTGATATGGTTCGTGGTTCAGATTTAGTGGTAACCGCTGTATGGGAAGGTCGTCAGGCCGCTGAAGGTATCCTTGATTACTTGGATATTTAAACTCCTAGTTTTGCAATCTAGTAACTAATAGAGCAGCTAATGACAAAGCTTAAAAATGACCGCTTTCTAAGAGCGTTAATGCGTCAGCCAGTAGATCGCACGCCGATCTGGATAATGCGCCAAGCAGGGCGTTATTTGCCTGAGTATAGAGCAACAAGGTCACAGGCAGGGGACTTTATGAGTCTCTGTAAAAATACCGAATTGGCCTGCGAAGTTACACTACAGCCACTTGAACGTTTTGAGCTCGATGCTGCTATTCTGTTTTCCGATATCCTAACCATTCCCGACGCCATGGGTCTCGGTCTATATTTTGCCGAGGGAGAGGGTCCAAAGTTTCGCAAGCCGGTTCGCACTGAAAAAGATATCGAACAGCTTGAGGTTATTAATACAACCTCTGATTTAACCTATGTCACAGATGCGGTATCGACTATTCGTCGCGAACTCAATGGTCGTGTGCCTCTTATCGGTTTTTCCGGAAGTCCTTGGACATTGGCAACCTATATGATTGAGGGTCAGAGCAGCAGAGATTTTGCCCGCGCCAAAACCATGCTTTACACTCAGCCGCAGTTACTTCATCAGTTGCTAGATAAGCTAGCTTTGTCGGTGATTGATTATCTCAATGCACAAATTGACAGTGGTGCTCAAGCGGTGCAAATTTTTGATACCTGGGGTGGGGTGCTAAGTAATGCTGCTTATCAAGAGTTTTCACTGGCCTATATGCAAAAAATTGTTGCTGGACTGAATACCCATTCAGAAGGTCGTCAGGTACCGGTTATCCTATTTACCAAAGGTGGTGGCCAATGGTTATCAGCTATGGCTGATAGCGGCTGTAACTGTCTGGGTTTAGATTGGACAGCTAATATTGGCACTGCTCGTCAGTTGGTGGGAGATCGTGTTGCACTTCAGGGTAATATGGATCCCTCCGTTTTGCGCGGTAGTGACGATTCAATTAGAGCGGAAGTTGGCACTATTTTGAGTGCCTTCGGCGAGGGCGCAGGCCATGTGTTTAATTTGGGTCATGGTATCACCCCGGACATAAACCCTGATAAGGTTAAGGTACTTGTGGATGAAGTACATAATAAATCTGCAGTTTAGCCTCTAAACCAAGGCCAATGGCTTGCCATTGAGAGCTGTTTTAGTCACTTCTCCTATTGGTAATTATGGTTTCTCTTGGCAATCATACACCACATCTGGGCCTATGCTTCTCAAATACCGACAATACCAATAGGTGCCGTTAACTTAGCAATAATTTTACGCTCTACCGCATCCAGCTAAAAACAAATAAACTGTAAAAATTATAGAGCGACACATGCTAATTCCTCGAAAAATTAAATTTATGGCTAAAGCACAACAGAAACAAAAGGGTAATTCTTTCTTGTAAGAACTTTAACCAGTAAAAGTTTAGTTTAAATATCGATCAGGATTGATGTAACAACAAAAATTATTTCTTAATGCAATCAATGTCGGTATTGCAAAAATAAAGCTATATCATCTCAGATAGGCCTTGGCTAAACTAATCTGTAGCTTTTTGTGGGTAAGTTTGGGCTATAGAAATAAACCTATTTTTTCACCCATTTTAACGGAGTTTAGAGCGTGAATATTATTCTCAAGTGAAATGCGGTTTTCAGGAAATAGCAAAATAACCGTAGAGCCAAATTTAAATCGGCCAATTTCATCGCCCTTTGAAAACTGAATATCCTGATCACTATAATCATATTCTCTAACGGCGCCTGGACCTGGTTTTTCCATGCCACCCCAAACTGTTTCAATGCCAGCAACTAGCATTGCACCGACAAAAATAACTGAAAAATGACCTATCTTTTGCGATTTGAATTCGCACACCAAGCGCTCATTGCGAGCAAATAAATTAGGTACCATTTCAGCGGTTTGCTGATTCACCGAAAATAGCTCGCCGGGGATATATCTGCTACGTAAAAGTTGGCCGTCAGCTGGTATATGTACCCGATGATAGTCTTTTGGCGACAAGTAAATAGTCGAAAACATGCCATTTTGATACTGTTTTGCTTGTTTTGAATCTCCCACCAGTCGAGCTAGGGAATAATCCACATTTTTCGCCTGAAAAACTCTATTTTTACTAATTTCCCCAGCCTGACTAATCACGCCATCAGCTGGTGAGGTAATGACATTAGCGGTGTGATCGAGGGGTCTAGCCTCTAGCTTTAACTTTCTAGTAAAAAATGCATTAAAGCTATCATAGCTGGCTAAATCATCACTAATCGCCTCATCCATATTAATATCAAAGGTTTTAATAGCTCGATTAATGAGTGTGTTCTTTAGCCAATTGTTTTTAGATTCTGCAAGCTTAGCAATCAGTCGTGAGAGAGCATGCTTTGGCAATATGCGTTGTAATGCGACAAATAATTCAGCGCGATGATCCATAGTATTATTCTCTATTGTTTAGGGCCTAGTTCAACGGGCGTGTGTTCTAGGTTGCCCCATTCAGCCCAAGAGCCGTCATAGCCGCGAATACGACTGTAACCCAGTATTCTTGCTACCATATAGGTAAAGCTAGAGCGGTGGTGACTTTGGCAATGAGTGGCAATCTGCTTATCTTTCGAAAGACTCAAATTATTTAGAATTTGCTGAGCATCTTTACGGATACGCAAATTATTATCGCGATCCATAAGTTCGGTCCATTCAAGATTAATGGCATTGGGAATATGGCCGCCGCGAGCAGAGCGAATAATATCGCCGCTATATTCACCGGGGCTTCGTGCATCCCATACCGCAAAATCAGAATTATCTAATTCCTCAATAATCTCACTAGCAGTAATTCTTGTGACCGAACAGGTTTTAATATCCGAGTTAATTTCAATACTGTTGGGTTGATTAATAGTGGATTCCGTAGGAAACCCCTCTTTAATCCAAGGCACAACCCCACCGTTGAGATATTGCCAATTATTTAAACCTAAAAGATCCATTGACCATGCCATTCTACCAGCCCAGCCGCCCCCTTCATCATCATAAATAATCACTTTTTTTGAATCATCAATACCTAAATAAGCCATAACTGCTGCAAGTTTTGATATTTCTGGGCAAGCACCTGGTACTGGAGCAACGCCAGCAATTAAATGCTGACCAGGTAGGTGTAAAGCCCCTGGTACATGTTGCTGTTGGTAGAGCGATGGATTACACAGGTCGACAATAATTAGCTTGGGTGAATCGAGTTGATCTTTTAACTGTTGGGGTTCAATAAGATGATTCATAAGGCGTATTTAATGATAAGTCAGGGGCGATTTTAACAGAATTTATCAGTAGTTTGACTAGTGATTCGGTTAATTGTCTAAACTATTAATAATTTGCCGATAGTTATCTAGACGTTGTTGCTGAAGCTTGCCTTTAGCAACCGCCTCAACTAGGGCGCAGCCAGCATCGTTCAGATGCTTGCAGTCTCGAAACTTACAGTAACCCAAAAAAGGGCGAAAATCCTTAAAGCCCTGAATAATGATCTGTTGGTCCAAATGGGTAAGAGCAAACTCCCTAATGCCCGGAGAATCAATAATCACGCCACCAGTATCAAGATGAATTAACTTTGATGCTGTGGTGGTGTGTGTACCCTCATTAGTTGCTTCAGATAGTGGACCAACCGCGCTGTTATTTTCAGGCACCATTTGATTAATTAATGAGGATTTTCCAACCCCAGACTGACCGACAAAGATACAGTTTTTATCATTTAAATAGGCTTTAAGTTCGTCTAAGCCGTCCTTATTGATGGCAGATACACCAATAACCTGATAGCCAATGGATTGATAACTTTTCAATAGAGCATCAACATCTGAACTGTTCTGCTGATCTAAAAGGTCAGTTTTATTAAGTACAAGAAAGGGTTCGATGCCCTGAGCCTCTGCAGCCACTAGATAACGATCTAATAAATTGCTCTGAGGGGTTGGCTTTACAGCAAAAACTACACCAATACGGTCAACATTTGCCGCTACCGGGCGCAGTTTGCCATAGTTATCCGGTCGGATTAATTCAGATTGGCGAGGTTCAAGCGCAACAACTACGCCTAGGGGTTCAGCCGGTCGCCAGATGATTTTATCGCCAGTGACCAAGCTCGGGATATTCGCGCGCACAAAACAGCGGACAATTTTTCCAGCAATAGGCTCAGCATCACCCTCAATATCAACTTGGCTTCCATAGTTAGTGATTACCGTGCCACTGACTTCAGCACCTAGCCCATTAAGGCTTTCAACAGCCTTATCGTCAAGGTATTGTTTTGCGT
>Ga0213867_1001540_pt1 | contig 10294 bp, 7 predicted proteins | sample PICome_12_FD_160120 | JGI IMG/M metagenome (GOLD analysis project Ga0213867, IMG submission 160120) | Coastal seawater microbial communities near Pivers Island, North Carolina, United States - PICO540 | ecosystem: Environmental > Aquatic > Marine > Coastal | place: USA: North Carolina | collected... | reverse complement strand
CTGTATTGTAAACGTCACAACTAAAGATTGAATAGCGTCACTGTTATGGGATACAGCACCAGTTTAACCATTTTTTATTTTCGGTCTTGTGGGCGGAAGGCCGAAGAGTAATTTCTTTAATCATTTGATTATCGATAAACATAAAAACAATTGAAGAGCATACAGATTTCAAAAAGTCATCAATGATTACAAACTCGACGATTGCGAATGAGATAGAGATATATTAATAAGTAGCGATATGACTAAAACAAGCACAGATCCTCATTGACCTAGAAAATCGTACGAATGTAGAGAGATGAAAATATATGAATTGTAATACATAACAACTATGAGTAAGACCTATCTATCTATTGTAAAACATATGATAAGAAATTTTGAAGTCAGAGTATCATACAACAGAAAAGCTATCTTAATCGGCATCCAATTGAGATATCATAGACGTAACTTGAACCACCGCATGCTACCGAACACATAACTCAAAAAATGATTGGTTCTAGTTCCGTAGGAAATTCCTTATTGTTCTTTGTCGCACTATTACACGTCTTTGACTTTCCATATTATTTCTTGACTTTCCGCTTATTCTTTTATCTTCAATATATTGCACTCGCTATCTAATGACATTGTCCAGCGCCGACTGCCGTGGTACTTCTACCAGATCTGGAATAGATCATGCCTCACAGATTTGAACTAGAAAGATGCTGATATAGAAATAGATAAGACCATGGAGTGCCACCAAATGATAACTCAGTTTCTAGACAAAAGCTTGGCAGATCGCAACTTGTCATGTCAATCACACTTCTTATGGAAACCTATCCAAAATGAGTCGTAATCGCGTATTGAGATCCAACGATATTCTATCTTAAAAGTGTTGAAGATATATCGAGTTTCGACCTTTGTGTTATAAAAACTTTCGCAATAAAATGATTTCTGGCTTCATCGGTCTCGGTTATCGCTTATCGCCCTTTCATAAAATTAGCAACATCTTAAATTATTCAAGGCGTATGAATAAAGTCTCGTCCTTGCTGCTCCATACTTTTTCTGTGAGCAGAACTATATCTTTGATTATATGTTCCACGCATTAAGAATCTCATAGTGTCATATCTTTGGAAAGCTGTGAAGACGGTGAGGCATCTAAGTGAACATATCTCACACGAAGATCTTTACTCTTAGCGTATCTTCCATCGCTGTTCGTCTCCCTTCTTCTCATTTATAAAGTTACATTCGAGTCACTTGCAGTCACCGTCGCCAAGAGATACATTACTTTCTTCAAACGCTTGTTCACGTAACCAAAGTACATGTAATCGATCACAGGCGGACCTGCTCAAGTTTTGGCGACCAAAGGTTACTAATAATTACTCACTACACAATACCTAAATTAATGATTGCGTGATCTAAGCATAGCTGTCATCAAAAAGGCTCACAGGACAGTCGCCAAATTCACTTTTTCAATCCTGGCTCGTTTCTTCTAATTATTGAACTTCCAACCAAATGATTCGAAGTGATCAGTTTTCCATTTACATACACCGGACGAGCTACCTGACACAAGTCCGCTCTCATCTGCTCCTTTTGCTTCAGTCCACAATGTTTTCCAGTAGGTTTCAACAAAATCTTTAGATCTTGTAGCATCGTCTACTACGAGACCAAACTCTGCAAGACCAGCGCCGTATGCGTTGTCAGAACCGATGTAGAAAATTTCTTCATCAACGATTAGGACTTTGGCATGGTTACCTATCTGGCCACCATTATATTCGCCACGCTTGTAAGTCGATTCGTCTTTGTCGAGACGCACGTGCGCAATTTCGACATACTTGCAAATGTGTTCTGCAGTATCTTTATCATTTTTGAAATTACCATCGGAATACTTTGGACGTGTATTTTTGTTAATGGCATAATATGCAAAAATCCAATCGGCAATGTTCTCTAGACTCCATCCATAACCGTACGAAAGCTTTCTGTTGTTAGAGGATCCAGTTCCTAGTGGCGACATATTATCTGTGACGTGTGCATAGTACTGATCCTGCCCTCTAGGATTCGGCCATTTCCCTCCATTATATTTATATACATCATTCCAATAATCAAATCCACCTCCTTGTTCACCATTTGTAGGACATTGGAAAAGAACGTTTGATTGGTCGTGTGGGCTGCCAGCGGCATATGCACAGGGAGCACTGACCATAATAGAAACTTGAACTTCACGACTCACTGCCATCGCAAGGCCTGCGATGAATCTCCAAGTGTCATCAAAACTCGTGGGAACCATTCTAGTACACCCTGCAAGACAAGCAAAATAGCCGCCAATACCTCCTACTGATCCAACTCCACCTGTAATAACAGGAAGCATGTCTTGTTGTGAAAGATAAATTGTATTTTCTGCTTTCTCCATCATGGCTAACATTGCAAGATCTGAAGTCATTTGCCCATCTTGGATTAGATTATCGCCTTCATCGCTTGCCAATGCACCAAGGCGTGCAGCCTGAATTACCATTGCCCCATTTGCAGTTTTTCCGTTGTATGTGTTTTTGGCGGCCTGAAATACTGGTGGACAGTCCCAAAGACCCGAAGTTATATATTCCCCTGTTACATATTCCACCTCGCCATCATCGTTGATAGATGCTGCTTCAACATGACTGGCACCGGCACCTGCGAATGTCCACTCACATACGGGCGTCCACAACTTTGCTGCATAATTATGAGCACCTACGGCGGGACCATTAGACACAACGATGTCCACATCAAAAACTGGATCTTCTTGTAAATAGTCAGAAGGATAGTAGTTTGTGCCTCCAGTGAAAAGTTTCTTCCCGTCAACAGCAATAATCTTGCCGTGATTCCACGAATCAGAACCGGTTCGATAAGTTCCAACCCAAAGCTTAAGGTTGGAATCTCCCAAGCCGTCTATACCTTCCGTCAGTGTTTGCAAAATTTTTTTGGGGTCTTCGTTTGAAAGAGAAATCGAGCCAAACATAAACTTCATGGTAACAGTACGACCGGTTTCATGCAGGTATGAAATTGCATTTCGGAGCATCGCCGCAAATTGCAAAGTCTCAACGTTGGCATATCCTATAAAGTTGGGGGAATCAAGGCTTGTAACATCAACAAATTCGGTTGCTTCAATTATTATCTCGTACATGCGTTCATACAAAGAGTAAGAGTGCCCAACGCACAATTTTTTTGCTTCAATACTTGGACTATATCTTGTGGAATGAACTAACTCACAAATTCCATTTGCAAAAAACTCCTCTTTTTCATTTTCTGTACAGCTGTAAAGTTTACTCCCAGGGTTGCCGGGGCAAATCTTTTTGGTGCTGCAATCCGCGGATGTGTCACACACTTTTAATCCAAACTTTTTGTCACAATCAGAATCATTGTCACACATTTCAGGCACAGGTAATTCTCTTGATGGTTTGCCAAAATATTCTTTTGGAGGGTGTTGAACTATCCAATCTGAATCAAACTCAGCATCCCAAAAGACATCCCACGTATCACCGACCTGAACATTGAATCTTTCGAATATATTCACGATAGCTTTACCATATTTTGACAGCTCCTCTTTAATCTTACTTCTAAACTTGGTCTCAGCTCGTATGGTGCTAAATTTAAATTTCTGTTCGTCGACGTTAACCCCTTCGTTTCGGTTCGTTTCCCACACTTGCCCAAGGTAGTTTACTACGCAATAGACATCAGGTTCCCACCCGAACAATTGCCAGGGATCTCCAACCAAGTCTGGGACATAGTACGCTGTGTAGCATCCGTCGTCACCAGTCATTCCAGGTTCGCCAATTTCTTCACCAAGTCCATTATTATCATTATCCCAGCACTGTACATGAGCACCCGAGACGGGCTCATTATTGAACGATGTACTTTCGACACATACTGTGACTTCAGACATAGGAGGTATGTCCTTCTCTAAAGTTTCAATAAAAAAATTGCCATTGTGATTAGTTCTTTCATTTGTTCTCCATTCCGCACCATTGTATTGAACAATACAATAGATGTCTGGATAATGGCTTGGAGACCAAGCCCAATCCCAACTCCCGCTGGTACTATAATACAAGGTGGCACATCCATCTGAATCTTTCGTGAGCTCTCTCTCGCCAATTTCTTGGCCGAATCCATTATTATCGTTGTCCCAGCATTGAACTCTAGCACCTCCCACCGGCATATTTGTAGCTCTATCTTTAAGGCAAATTGCGAAACTTCCGAAACTTTGAGGGCCATTATAAGAACTCGAGCTTGATGACGCTGCTGCATTCCCCTTGAATGCTTTCCATTCCGTTCTTTTCACAATACCACGTGCAGCAGTAGCTGCTACCGAAACAGAAGTCATACCCTGAAGCCAAGGAGATTGCCCATATTGCGGAACATTTGGCATTGAGAAAGATTCATCACCACAAATGAAAACGCTTTGATTGCCAGGATCGAAGCTCGGCGCCCAATTTGAGCTCAATACAACTGTCTGTAAATCATCTGCGAAAGTTCCGTTATTCCCACCATCACCACCGTCATTACTCTCGCCAATGAAATCAAGGTACAAATTAGTCGAACCGCATGTCTCGTAGGAATAAGGATACTCTTGACCGGCATAATCCGTCCAAATATATTGCCCTTCTCTGCTCGGTTCAACAGAATCACAGTTATCTGGATCCACATAACACCAAGTCGCATCACAAAAATCAGGAGGATTGTTCCCAGAACAACTTGGAATCATATTCTTGTCATGTTTGGAGCATGTTTCTAAGCCATACTTGGGAGGATATAAATAGACTGCACCGTCGATAGTTACGTTTAACCCTACTTCATCATCTGTGGGGACGCCATCAGGATATTGGTCAACACAAGGGCAAGACGATCGACCTGTAGGAAGAAATGAAACAACTTCATCATCTTCCTTGTAAATTAATAACGTTTTGTTCAAGCCCTCATAACGTTGACGTAAGCCTTCATTCAACTGGCTAGCGGCATCCCAGTAGATTTGAATGTCCATTGAGTGAACACTCTCCTCCTTATCGGGTAAAGGGTCACGACCTGATATCACATCATTATTGAAGGGGAAAAGGATGGAAAGTGCACACTTTACTCCTGTATCATAGTTTGACGAGCCGATGTAAGCAAGTACGTCGTCATTGTGGTATGTATCCGTATTTGCGGTAAAAACAGGTTTTTGATACTGAAAGATGCACTCATTGATTGCGTCGTCCATTTTAGCATAATCGTCGGTACCTTCTGCATAAGGAACGGTAACAACAATGGCATCACTAGACGCACATGCCGCGCTAAGAGCTTCAACTGCATGTGTTGAATTATACCCAACAGCGTCCCATACAAGGTGAGCGGTATCATCCAATGCAGCTTCTGCTCCTTCTTTCCAAGTAGACCAGAATAAATCCATCTCATCTGTGGCATGAGTGACGACGCTAACAGTTGGTACAAAATCACCACTATTTTTGCTACTCTTGCTAGCCTTGCTGCTCTTGCTGCTCTTGCTACTTTTTCCTGTGCTCACATTACTACTTTTGCTACTATTCTTCTCACTATGCGTCCTGACTTTCTTAGTTGTCTTGAGGGACCTATCAGCGCTCGAAAAATCTGCTGGTACCATAATGGCAAAATGTAAGATTGACCGAATCTTTTCAGTGGACGGAACTACACACCAAAAAATTCTGCTCACCTTTTCCCTTTTCCATTCCGATGTCAGTGAGTTCGAAAGCGTCAGCTTCTTTTGTCCAAGCATTAGCGGAAATACTCACAGCCCAAGGGACAAAGAGCAGGGTACCAACAAAAGATACGACCGAGCTTTTACTGAAGCGAGTTTATGTTAAATTGAATGGAATGAGAGACACGCATTGTATAGTGCAATAATTATGTTAGACTTAATGCTTCTTCGCATATATGGGTATCATTTGTGTTATAACGAGTAAGGCATACAATGGGTCTAATACACAACAGCGATAGGAAGAATGAAATATGATTATCATCAAAAGCCACTGGGTTCTACTTACACTTTCATGGCAAACAGACAAAACAATATTCAAAAGAATAGAATTAGATTTTATGTTGAATGTATCGAAAGAATCTGTTTTTTTTGTGAGTGAAAGAGGTGAAAGCAAAAAGATCTTTTTTTTCGTGCCCTAGATGTCAAAGGTGTCAGAGCATGTTGTCATCTTTATATTTTTCGTGGTTCTGGTGGCATGATATCTTTTTTCCATATCTTTCCGCTACCAGTCGATGAACATGTACATAGCTATGTACATGTAGATCTAGTTGTTTCCACAGTCAACGGAAAGCAAAAAGATTTTTTTCGTGCCCTAGGTGTCAAAGGTGTCAGAGCATGTTGTAATCTTCGTATTTTTCGTGGTTCTGGTGGCATGATATCTTTTCTCCATATCTTTCCGCTACCAGTCGATGTACATGTACATGTTTTTCCACAGTCAACGGAAAGCAAAAAGATCTTTTTTCGTGCCCTAGGTGTCAAAGCTTGTTATCTTCTTTATATTTTCGTGGTTCTGGTGGCATGATATCTTTTCTCCATATCTTTCCTCTACCAGTCGATGTACATGTACATGTTTTTCCACGGTCAACGGAAAGAAAAAAGATCTTTTTTCGTGCCCTAAGTGTCAAAGATGTCAAAGCATGTTGTCATCTTTATATTTTTCGTGGTTCTGGTGGCATGATATCTTTTCTCCATATCTTTCCGCTATAAGTTGATGAACATGTACATGTTGACCTGCAGCAGTAGTTTCCACAGACAACGCAAACAATGACCGCAATCTAGATCGCAAGTTAGATCAATTTCCTCGAAAAAGTGACAACCCATTTCGTATTTTTGATAAATTGAAGTTTATTTATTATTTCTAATACCGGAATTCGCTTCACATTTATATGATCTTGGTACACATGTAATTTATTTTTTCTTATATTACACTCGTACTTGGCACTAGTAATTTTTCATTTATTTACCAATGCCGAAGATTGTGTGTACATGTATGTCCTGGATATTCAAGTTAGCGATATTTACTTAATCCGAACCTTCCGAACCACAGTTTGAAAACACACATATTTAGGGTAAAATACATGCTATATAATTAGCACTTTACTCGTACATGAAAAAATGTCAAGCAATATTTGAAGATTCGAGTAGAGTTTATACATATATAGCTACATATATGTATTAACAATTCTAACGCATGGTAATGTCAATGTCAAGCAATATTTGAAGATTCGAGTAGAGTTTAGTTTCCAATTCCATTACAATCGTATTAGCCGAATGACTAGGGGCGGCATGTGGCATGTGGCATCTGGCATCGGATATCCGATGTCCTTTTTTACGCGGATAACAATTCCATTACAATCGTATTAGCCGACAACAAAAATTAACACGACATCTTTTAACAACAACACACCATATCATACCATTAACCTAACCAATTTTCAAAAACAAATATACTACAACACCGCATTACTCTATTCTATTACATGATAACATTATCTAAGCGATTGGAGTAAATTTTAAATAATATGCCTGTAATTGATGAATCAAGGGCTTTTCGAAGTCCAGATCTATATGATGATGCCGATAGCCATGGAACACAAGATAGTGAAGACTTTGGAACAATCCCTGCTGATCAGGAGATTCTTGATGATATTAGAGATGATGTTAGCGGGAGACCGGTCACTATGGGTGACGGAAATATCGATGTTGGCGTTGAAAATCTAGACCTAATTTTCGAAGAAACTGCCGTAGATGACGTACCAGACAACAACGATGTTGATGAAACCAAAATCCCTAGAGGAAAGTCTATAGCTCATCACATATTGTTTCACAAAGCTGTCTTTTTAAGCTTTGATATAGAAACTGGAGGAGAAAATGTGGCATCATCCAAATTTAGTTCTAAAAACTGTAACGTTGCGAGCTCGTTTGCGCGAAATTGCCAAAATATGGTATTTTCAAGGCTTTACATCTCACGATAGACACAGGCTCTTACTAATCTGACACTTTCGCAACAAAGTTAAAGCACTCAACTTCTTATTACGAGGAGACCAGACGCTATGAGGGTAGTTCATTCTTAAACGAGTACCACCTTCTAGACCTGATTTTCTCGTAGAAAATTACGTAGAGCTATATACCGGTTATTCCAGAATATCTCAACTTACACCATATCATCTTCATTAAAAATTTACATATACATGAAAAACGCTATGATAAGGAGTGTGGGCTACTTGGAATGGTTACAATTAAGTTTCTGGAAGTAAAGTTATAAAATTTCGGAAAATAGGTACCAAATAGGTACTGCGGCAGGAAAGGGTTAAAAGACATTAGAAGACATCGACCCTGACGATGTTTTTTGGGTGGATATACTATATCATCTAAATAGGGAACATAATTATACATAAGCATTCAATATACGTGTACATTTGATGATCTATTCGAATTTGTAGTAAATGAAGACAATTTGCCGTAGGTAGCAGTACAGTAAAGTGATGATTATCTATTTTGTTTTATTGTTGCGCAGAGGTGACAGGCATTTTGTAAAATGAACTGCGGAAATTAAAACGAGGACATAATTGATGTTGAAACCGAATCCTGTGATAATAGTCAAACCATTCGTTGCATTAGACAAACCTTCGGAACAACCAAAATAAAAATAGCTAGAAACACATTGATTATGGTGTCCCGCTTCAATTTAATACTAGAATGTAAACACATCCTAATAGATCCTACAACAGAATCATTTAGTCGCGAATAAAAGGAAGAACTTCTTTCGGAAATTAAGCAGAAAACAGTAAGTTCGTCTGTATGAAAAACTTTCACATTCACCTAAACTTATCGATATCCATAAACTTCATCTTGTAAAATGTCTAGATTATGATTATGTTCATTGAGACCTTTTCGGGTATTGCTACCACTACGGGACGTGAGAACGGTATTCGTGAGCCCGGTACCTTCGGTTTGGATCCTCTTGGATACTTGAAGGGAAGTCCTGAGAGTGTTGAGCGTCTTAAGGCGCAGGAGATTGCCAATGGACGTCTTGCTATGTGGGCTGCTAATGGACTTTTGATGCAGGGTTGCACCACTCATCAGGAAGGCATTGAGAACCTTATGCAGTGATGCAGTCTCTCAGTGATAACGCCTTCTAAACTGTCACTTCTTCCTGTGAACATAAATAAAATATATTTGAGAGTGGAGGAAAGTTTATGGAGGTTGGTTGGAATGTCGTTTTGTATCACGTGTAATTGCTGAAGGTGTTTATATTTCATGTTGAGTAAAAACTTTGGTTGTTGTCGTGTCTATTTTGGTTTGCTAAATCGCAAATGGATTGCGGCGCCTCTTTGCTTAAGGTGGTTGAGTTGTTGATTCAAAGTTATGAATCATTGGCGAAATCTGTTTTACATTTAGCATTGATTACGAAAGGGGTAGTAGTGACTCATTTGTAATTCAAACTTTGCAGATCTTCAGATGATAATTTGAAGATCGTCCCTAAAATAAGCATATAATATTGTCGAAATAAGTGTAGTAATATTGTCTTTAAAATTCCAATTAGGGACGTTGTTAATTGTTCAAATCCATTGTACAATCACCTCAAGATAAGGTCGCGTTGGGTTCGCCTGTCGTAGCAAGGGTTGAAGACCAATTTGTGTTAGTATTTTTTTGTAAAGCACAAGCGTAGTTTACTTTACCCATTCTAAAGTGACAAGTCGGGTTGGCACGTTTGTCAGATACGTTGTACGGTCGCTTAGACATTACTATGTTGCCCAAATGATATCATAAACTTCCCTTCTAGTATTGCAATCCTTTCATATGCCTCGTCACTCGTCACGTATTCAATGATCATGCAAATCCACTCCTTTCTCATTCTCAAGCATCAAATTTAGGATCACATGTCTAATCATAATACCAGCAATATGATAAGAGATCCTATACGTCATATTCTTGTAATGCATGGATGTAATCTCGATAGCGCAGGTTGGCCGGCATGGCGGTACATGTATGGAGATACAGCCAATTCGATTACTTTGTAGTACATCAAATAAGAATATCTAAAGATTGAATAACATAATTGCAAAGATGGATAACGCATAGTTGAAATACCAATTACTATTCCATCGTCTTTCTGTATTGTAAACGTCACAACTAAAGATTGAATAGCGTCACTGTTATGGGTTACAGCACCAGTTTAACCATTTTTTATTTTCGGTCTTGTGGGCGGAAGGCCGAAGAGTAATTTTTTTCATCATTTGATTATTTGTCGAAATATACGTCTATTTTGGGGGGTATATTGCAGGTTGCAAAAAGTCG
>Ga0213867_1001539_pt1 | contig 10297 bp, 8 predicted proteins | sample PICome_12_FD_160120 | JGI IMG/M metagenome (GOLD analysis project Ga0213867, IMG submission 160120) | Coastal seawater microbial communities near Pivers Island, North Carolina, United States - PICO540 | ecosystem: Environmental > Aquatic > Marine > Coastal | place: USA: North Carolina | collected... | reverse complement strand
TGCCAGACTTTTCCAGCTGTGTAAAATGTAGTCATAATTTAGATTCCTTCTAATTGTTTATATATCTAATATAGTAGCTTTTGACCCAAAAGTCAAGTAAAAAGTGCAAAATAGTTTTGTTTGTTTTCAATAGGTTGTCATTTTTATTTATCAATGAAATCAGTGATTTATGCTAGTTCATCTAGCACATCAGAAATAAAATCTGGATCATTCATTATAAATGACCTTTGATTTTTAGTTTCAAAATCTTCACAAACAATTTTGAAAATTTCAGAGATTAAGAAATTTTCTGAACAATCAAGATTAAAACCTTTATTGAGAAGAGTAGTAGCAATTTTTGTATTGTATTTCATTTTTTATTCTTTCTGTTAAGTTTCTTTCTATATTATATATATAAGCACTCTCACCCCATTTTTCAAGGGGTAAAGTGAAAATAGTTTCCAACAAAAACAAGGACTTGTCATTTTTATTTGTTAACAATAACAATGGCTTAGCGCTTTGCTTTGTTCACGTTTTGTTCCAGGCGGCGCTAATAGAGGTAATTATCCAATAAAAACAATGGGTTACGCCACCCCCCGGCCGCCCGTAAGTCTTTGATTTTGTTAAACGATTTGGTATGATCTTGCGCCTATGGCATCAAGCCATAGAACGCGAAACCCCCCACCGCCAGATTAACAAACAGCAACGCTTTGTCGTTTCTTTCTAGTGCGTGAAATATCCAACAGCCAGCCGCCAGCAATCCAAACAGCAAAGCGGTATGAGTAGGCGCGCCAATAGATAGCAACGCCATCTGGATAATAACCAAACATGATCCAATAATTCCAAACATTAGCGAAAATCCTTAATAGCTAGTGTGGCAAAAGTGATGCCAGATAAAACCCCAATAATCATAAATGATATTGCAATCAAGCTAACTGCAGGATCATTCACCCATGATTTATAAATAATCGCGCCGAAATGGATCATGCCAAAGCTGGCGACAATTTCAATAAAACAAAACAAGCGAAACAAAATAGACATTAGCGAAGCCCCAAAAAGTAAAGAACAAACAACAACAGGTCAAACCCTAACAGGTGACGCGATAGGATGTTGACAGCGACAGAACCGAAGCCAACAATCATTGAGGTCATAAAAGTTGCCCCAACAGGATAATCAATAAATAATCTAATCATTAGACAAACCTCTCAATTTTAGCAGGATCAATAACAGCGATCCCAATTTTGCGAAGTGATGAACGAACAGAAGCCGCATCATCAAACATAACCTTTGAAGCTTTTTTGAATTGCTTCAAGTTGAAAAGAGAACGAAGCTGTTTAGCTTTCAGGATGCCATCGGCTTCCATGTTACCTTTTGGGCGACTGATAATCTTATCAGGACAGATGCCCTCATTTTGTAAAAATTCAAAATCTGCAAAAGTCATATTCCTAGCAGTACAGACAAGAACATAATCGCCTGCCTTTTGACGCTTGCGGATTTGTTGAGCCAGTGGCAAAACTTTATCGGCAAAGATCATTTCAGGCGTTGCCATTTCAAACCATTTGGCAAGATCAAGAGTGCCATCAGGCTTAACCATCTGGCGATGTGAGCTATCAATCACAGTGCCATCAAGATCGAAGATTGAGATATTTTTAATCATTTTAGTTATTCCTTTATTGTTTCTTTCTATAGTATATATATAAGCATTGTGAGGGTAAAAATCAAGGGGCAAAGTGAAAATAGTTTTCAATGAAATCAATGAGTTATCATTTTTATTTTCCTTATAAATCAATAGGTTAGCCAGCCCCCGAGGGCAAGGGCTTACGCCCTCGCCTTGCGATTTTCTTTCATCCGCTTGCGCTTCAGTGCAATGCGGAACACGTCGCGGTTCTCGTTAATCATTTGCTTGTATTGACCGAGTGTCATGGCCAAATCAGGTGCTTGACGAATTGGCAGCTTGACCAAAACGGCTTGCTTGGCATTGTTGCAAACGCCGCACAGTGTCTGCAAATTGGCCAGCTCATTTTTGCCGCCATGAGTTACAGGCACGATATGGTCGCCTTGCAATTCTGCGCCAGTTTCGTCATGGCAACCACAAGCGCGACAAGTCCAGTTATCGCGGGTAAAGCAGGCTTCGCGAAGTGTCCAAGTAAGTTTGATTCGTTTAGTCATGATGTCCTCCGTTGCTGTTAATTATTTATCGCACGCCAGCCCCAAGAAGTAAACCCCTAAACTAAAAAAAAATGCAATTAAATGCGTCAAACGTTTGACACCCCCTAGGGGGCGGTTATGAGGACTTGTCAATCTTTTGACGCGCTGCGCCCTTCTCCAGAGCCTTTCACAGGGTAAATTTCAGAAAAACCAGGCAGATCCAGTCGTGTCATTGACACCATTCAATGGTTTTATAGGAAATTTTTACTATATATATTATAAAGTATGCAAAAAAATTTATAGCAGAGTCAGGATACTTTATATTTTTTATAGACTTACTTTTAGATTCGCTACCATCTAAAACCTGCATTTTATTTTGATGTGAAATTTTTGCTTGACTAGGGTGCAGAATTACTTTATGATAAAGTATAGTATAAACATGAATAAGGACATATTATGAATATGAAATTTGGAATCGGTGTTGTTGTCGCTATTGTTATGCAAGTATCAGCCTTTGTATGGTGGACAGCTCAACAAGCTCAAACAATAGATACACTTAAGGGTCAAGTGAGTGAGCTTACTAGTAAGATGGCTTTAGAAGACGAAATTAATATGGCTCGTGATATTGCTGACATGAAAAAGGTATTATCAGATCATGATAAGTGGATTGGTGAAAACTATTCTGATATCGAAGACTTAATTGATTTTGCAACATTCACTGAAAACAGATGGGCAGATGCGTACGCACTTGACCCATCGTACGAAAGAAAGTTCGGAACCAAAGCACCACAAAAATAGCATTTATATAGGGGAAAATAATGCGAATAGGTATAACTGCTTCAACTTTTGATTTGCTACATGCAGGTCATATTGAAATGCTACGTGACGCGAAGTCACAATGTGACCATCTAATTTGTGCACTTCAAATTGATCCAAGTGTAGATCGTCCATCAAAAAATTGTCCTGTACAAACAATTGTAGAAAGGCATACACAACTCTCAGCTGTATCGTTTGTAGATGAAATCATTCCATATTTACATGAAAGAGATTTAGAAGATATTTTACAAATGAGAAAAATCAATGTTAGAATTTTAGGTGAGGAATATCGCAACCGCGACTATACTGGCCGTCAGATATGTCTAGATCGGGGCATTGAAATATATTTCAATCAGCGGGATCATAGATTTTCCTCCACGGCCCTTCGTATTTCTGTTACTGATGCAGAGATACGCAAACATCAAGCTGCTCAGCAAGAAAGTCAATCATGATTTATATCTTTGATGTAGATGGAACACTTACACCTTCTCGTGGACGTATTGATGCACGTTTTGAAATGTGGTTCACGCGTTTCTGTCGTACACACACAGTGTGTTTAGCCACAGGCTCTGATATAGATAAAACGCGTGAGCAACTAGGTGATCCATTAGTTAATCTATGCACATATTCTTTTAACTGTAATGGAGCAGATGTTTACTATAAAGGAGGTTCATACTTTTCTTCATCTTGGAAAGCGCCTGATGATCTCTACACACATTTGGAACACGCACTGTATTCGAGTGATTATATCCATCACTACGGTCGTCACATAGAAGAACGCCCTGGAATGTTAAATTTTTCTATCGTCGGGCGTGATGCGCGGGGCCAAGAGCGAACTCATTATTATGAGTGGGACAAAATTTCGCGCGAGCGCGAAGCGCTCTGTAAAACTATTAATTCTCGTTGGCCAAGCATTGAGGCGCGTGTTGGAGGAGAAACCTCAATCGATATATCCGCACGCGGATCAGATAAGTCACAAATTCTTGACTATCTTCTTGGAGAATCAATTACGTTCTTCGGCGATCGTTGTACATCACCTGGTAATGACGCTCCCCTGGCCGAAGTTCTGTCGAATCGCTCCGACTGTGCAGTCCATCCTGTGGATGGATGGCGTACCACGTGGAACATCCTAAAAGGAATGGATGAGATAAAATATGAATACGAGAAAAAATTCGCGTCACGCGTTTAAAGGATAGTACATGCCGTCGCTTACAGCTAAAACTAAAATCTTAAATGCTCTAAAAACACAACTTCGAATAATCCAAGGGTCGTCATCTGGTGTTCGTGCTACAGCCCGTGCTTTTGTAGAAGACGGAGTTATCACCGAAGTTAATATGACAAATGGCGGTTCTAACTATGCTGCTAATCCTCAAGTTTTAGTAAGTGGTGGCGGTGGTACAGGTGCTGATTTACGAGCAAAGGTGCAATCAGGCGAAGATTCTGTAACCGTAGTTGAAATTGTAAATGGCGGGAGCGGATATACTTCAGCTCCGACTATAGTCATTCTTCCTCCTGCAGATGCTTATAATTCTTTAGTCTATGGAAATGTTTTTCGCGACTTTAAGTTTTTACAAGAGATAAACGACTTTCCTACAATTTGCTTTTCAACTGGTCGTCTCCAGCGAGAGCACTATGGAGGAGGAGTGGTTTACGAGCGTTTTCGCGTCAACATACGCGGATACGTAATGGAAGATGCCTCTATTGAAGCTTGTGAAGATTTAGCTGAAGATATTGAACGTGTAGTCAATCGTTTGCGCGATGTTAAAACAAATACAAATGCACAACCAATTACAGAGTCACGCATTTTATCAATTTCTACAGATGAAGGATTATTCGAGCCTTATGGAGTTGTTGATGTAGTTGCTGAAATTACCTATGACTATGAATCTTTTGGTCCTGACGAAGAAGGTAATTTCATTTTATTAGAAGGTGGCGATGGCTTCTTATTGACAGAGAGTGGAGACTTCCTAATCTTACAAGACGGCGCAGGCCAAAGTTTCTTGCTTCTTGAAGAAGGAGTCGGGCAGTTACTCGCAGAGGACGGATCCACCCTATTACAAGAAAACTAAAAAATTATAGTTTGCGTATAACCAAAATTTAGAGTAGAATCAAAGGTAGAAAAAATGAAAAAAGCAGAAGTTGAAATCATTTCACCTACAACAACAGTAGAAGCAATTGAAAAAGCTCTCGATACTCCCGCTATCGATCCTGTAGTTCTTTCTGTTGCAAATGATTATTTAAGTGGCAAGAGCATTTCTGATATAGCAGATAGTTACGCTTTAAGCGAAGATCGCGTAGCTGCTATCATAGAGAAAAAAGAAGTTAAGTCTTATATTGATAACGTATTTGTCACCCAGGGATACCTCAACCGAGTAAAGCGGTTGCATCTAATTAATTCTGTGATCGATCAAAAGATGCAAGATGCTTTAGAGACTGGAGTCTTTTCTAAGAAAGATTTGTTAGACTGGTTAAAACACCTTCACGATGTTGAATCAGCAGTTCATAAAAAAGAGAAACCAACAGTCGCTGTTCAAGTTAATAATAATTATGAATCTTTAATGAAAGGTTTAGTAGATTAGGAAGGGTAAAGGATGGCTAATAAAAAAATATCTGAACTCACTCAGATAGGGGTTGCCAATCTCACTGATACCGATCAGCTAGTAGTTGTAGATGTTGAATCGTCTGCAACTCGTCGTATGTCAGTCTCAAATTTAAAGGCACACATCACTGGCGGTTCTGAGCTTAACGGAGTTCAGTCTAATTTACATGCGTTTGCTACTTATGCTAACGCTACTTTTTCTTCAGGCTCTGGTTCTGGCGACGCTGGTACAGTTCAGAGCAATCTTCACGCTTTTGCTACAACAGCTAATACAAATCTTAATACAGTACAAGACAATGTTACTTCTGTACAGTCTGAGCTTACTTCTTTTGGCGCCTATGCTAACACAACTTTTGGTAGTGGAAGCGGTAGTGCTGATAGTGTACAAGCTAATCTTCACGCTTTTGCTACAACAGCTAATACAAATATTAATACAGTACAGGACAATGTAGCTACCAACGCTACTACTATTACTGCTAATAAAACTATCTCAGATACTTTAGGCACATACGCTAATTCAACTTTTGCTTTAGATAGTAGTGTTGATACCGTACAATCTAACTTAACTTCTATAGTTACTACAGATGGCGTAGATAATCTTACTCTCTCTGGCAACTTACTTCCCGCAACAGGTTCTACTTATTCACTCGGCTCTGCTACAGCACGTTGGAAAACTGCTTTTGTGGATGCGGCGACCGTTGATCTTGATGGATTACTTTTATCTAACGATGGTGGTACTTTTGTAATAGATGATGGGGGCGGAAACACAACTCAACTAGCTTCTGACACAGGTAATCTTACTTTAAGATTTAACAACGTAGAAACTAATATCGACACTGTACAAGGTAATGTAAGTACTTTAAGTGGTGAGTTAGCTGCGTTTGGTACATATGCTAATACAACTTTCGAAGCAAACCCTGATCCTGTACAATCTAATCTACATTCATTAGGAACTACTGCTAACGCAAGCATTAATTTAGTACAATCTAATCTACATTCATTTGCAGCTACTAATAATACTGCTCACACCTCTCTACAAACTAATATTGATACAGTACAGTCTAATGTCGATGCGATGATTCAAACAAGCAACGGCAATGTAATTCTACAATCTGGATCAAGCTTTTTACCAGAGGTAAGTGGACAGCAAGATTTAGGTGGTCCTTATAATGGTTGGAGAGATTTATGGTTAGGTGGCAACACTATTCGTCTTGGAGGTATTACCCGTATTTCTGCTTCTTCTACAGGTGCTGGTATTCAAATTGCTGGAGACGGTGGGGCGACTGCAGAACTTACATCAGCAGCAGGTAATGTTGCACAACGTTTTAATAATGTTATTTTTGGGTTACAATCTGCTAATACAAATATCAACACTGTACAAAGTAATTTAGCTTATTATGCTACAGTAGCTAATACTAGTATTAACACTGTACAAAGTAACTTAGATTACTATGCTTCTACTACTAACACTAGTATTACTATTAACAAGGCTGTATCAGATCAATATGGAACATATGCTAATGCAACGTTTGCTACGACAAGCTATGTAGATACAGAAGTAGCAGGTCTAGTAGATAGCGCTCCGGCAACTCTTGATACTCTTAATGAGTTGGCCGCTGCTTTAGGCAATGACGCTAATCTATCTGTAACTCTTACAAACGCAATTGGTACAGTCTCTGCTAATGCTGCGACTAATTCTACTAATCTAGATACTCTAGGTACTTATGCTAATACAACTTTTGCTACAGATGCTAAGATTAACACAGTACAAGACAATGTAGCTACTAACGCTACTTCTATCTCTACTCTAGAAACTAATATTAATACAGTACAAGACAATGTAGCTACTAACGCTACTTCTATCTCTACTCTAGAAACTAATATTAATACAGTTCAAGATAATGTAGCCACTAACGCTACCACTATTACTACTAATAGAGGTGCATTAGACTCTTTCGGTACATATGCTAATACAACTTTTGCTACTCTTGGAGGCGATCCTCGTGTAGAAAGTGTATTAGCTAACTTAAACGCTCATGCGTCTTACGCTAATACAACGTTTGCTACTGATACTAATCTCAATACAGTACAGGACAATGTAGCAACTAACGCTTCATCTATCTCTACTCTAGAAACTAATATTAATACAGTACAAGATAATGTAGCGACTAACGCTACTTCTATTACTGCTTTAGATACAGAAGTAACTACTTTTGCTACTTATGCTAATTCTACTTTTGGTAGCGGTAGTGGGGATGCTAACCTTGTTGAGGCTAATTTAGATTCTTACGCATCTTATGCTAATTCAACCTTCTTAACAGGTGCGGCAGCTAATACTTCTTTCTCAGGTAATGTGGCAGTTGCAGAAAAATTAGTTGTAACTGATAGAATTAGTGTGCACACTTATACAGTAACAAACTCTGGTGGCGGTGAGTATGTAGTAGACGGTTCGAATAACGCAGATTTACATCTTATTAGAGGATTAACCTATAGATTTGATTTAAATGTTTCTGGACACCCATTTGAAATTAGGGTTTCAGATGGGGGCTCAGCTTATAACACAGGTGTTGTAGGTCAGCAAAAAGAAACTGGTATAGTAGAATTTACTGTGCCTGATGAAGCGCCAGAAACTTTAGTTTATCAGTGTATTTACCATTCTAGTATGATCGGTAATATTTACATTGTTGACGCTAAAGAAATTGCTACCACTATTACTACTAATAAAACTATCTCAGACACTCTAGGTACATATGCTAATACAACGTTTGCTACAGATACAAATCTTAATACAGTTCAAGATAATGTAGCGACTAACGCTACTTCTATTACTGCTTTAGATACAGAATTAACTACATTTGCTACCTATGCTAATTCTAGTTTCAGTTCAGATAATGCTGACGCAATTCAGTCTAATTTAGATTCTTACGCATCTTATGCTAATTCAACCTTCTTAACAGGTAGTGCTGCTAATACCTCTTTCTCAGGAAATGTAGCTGTAGCAGAAAAACTAGTTGTAACTGACAGAATTAGTGTACATACTTATACCGTAACAAACTCTGGCGCTAGTGCTTATGTTATAGATGGGTCGAATAATGCAGATTTACATCTTATTAGGGGGCTAACCTATAGATTTGATTTAAGCGTTTCTGGACATCCTTTTGAAATCAGAGCTTCAGACGGTGGATCAGCTTATAATACCGGTGTTGTAGGTAATCAAAAAGAATCAGGTATATTAGAGTTTACCGTGCCAGACGAGGCGCCAGAGACTTTAGTATATCAATGTATTTACCACTCTGGGATGGTTGGTAATATTTATATTGTTGATGCTAAAGAAATCGCTACCACTATCACTACTAATAAAACTATCTCAGATACTCTAGGTACATATGCTAATGCAACGTTTGCTACGACAAGCTATGTAGATACAGAAGTAGCTGGTATAGTAAATAGCGCTCCAGCTACTCTTGACACTCTTAACGAGTTAGCTGCTGCTTTAGGTAATGACGCTAATCTGTCAGTAACTCTTACAAACGCAATTGGTACGGTCTCTGCTAATGCAGCGACTAACTCTACTAATCTAGATACTCTAGGTACTTATGCTAATACAACTTTTGCTACTGATACTAAGATTAACACAGTACAAGATAATGTAGCGACTAACGCTACTACTATCACTACTAATAAAACTATCTCAGACACTCTAGGTACATATGCTAATACAACGTTTGCTACAGATACAAATCTTAACGTAGTACAAGATAATGTAGCGACTAACGCTACTACTATCACTACTAATAAAACTATCTCAGACACTCTAGGTACTTACGCGAATAGCACTTTTGCTACAGATACTAATCTTAACGTAGTACAAGATAATGTAGCTACTAACGCTGCTTCTATCTCTACTCTAGAAACTAATATTAACACAGTACAAGATAATGTAGCGACTAACGCTACTACTATCACTACTAATAAAACTATATCTGATACTTTAGGTACTTACGCGAATAGCACTTTTGCTACAGATACTAATCTTGATGTAGTTCAGTCTAATTTAACAGTTGGATTAGGAAATCTTAAGTATTTTAGAGTTGTAGATGTAGATGGAGAAGGTCAAGCAACAGCTTCTGCAAATGCTGACACTCTTAACTTTGTTAGTGGTTCTTCAATGAATGTTCAGGTATCTGGAAGCACTATTACCTTTAATGCAGAAAATGTTGCAGCTGGCGGTGGCGTTGTTACACAAGCTTTCAAAACTTTCAGCGTAGCTGGTCAAAGTTCTATTGTAGCTGATGGGCCTGCTGATACATTTACGTTTGAAGCAGGTGCGGGTATATCTCTTACAACAGACAGTGCTAATGATACAATAGTTGTTACTTCTATTAATACTTCTGAGTTAGATACTTTTGGTACTTACGCTAATACAACGTTTGCTACAGATATTAATCTTAACGTAGTACAAGATAATGTAGCTACTAACGCTACCACTATTACTACTAATAAGAGCGTATTAGATACTCTAGGTACTTACGCTAATACAACGTTTGCTACAGATACTAATCTTAACGTAGTACAAGATAATGTAGCTACTAACGCTACCACTATTACTACTAATAGATCTGTATTAGATACTCTAGGTACTTATGCTAATACAACGTTTGCTACAGATACTAATCTTAACGTAGTACAAGATAATGTAGCTACTAACGCTTCATCTATCTCTACTCTAGATACTAATATCAATACAGTACAAGA
>Ga0213867_1001538_pt1 | contig 10298 bp, 9 predicted proteins | sample PICome_12_FD_160120 | JGI IMG/M metagenome (GOLD analysis project Ga0213867, IMG submission 160120) | Coastal seawater microbial communities near Pivers Island, North Carolina, United States - PICO540 | ecosystem: Environmental > Aquatic > Marine > Coastal | place: USA: North Carolina | collected... | reverse complement strand
GTTGGAACCGTACGTGATAATGCCATTGTTGGTCAATTGTGCAAGTGAAGGAAGGTTTTGCATGGTTCAAATAATGTGAGACGAGATGATACTAAAGAAAGTAGAAAAATGAAATGTTTTGGAAGTGAATGCGCAACATCCGATCGGTGTAAGGCATGTTTTCATTTTTTTAGTAACAAGCATCCAATATAGAAAAATTCAAATGTATATGTACCTACGGGGCAAAATTTCATTTTATCTTAAAAGTATTTGGGCAAAAAATGGGCAAAAATCAATAAACAGATGGAGTGCTTAGCGAATTATGCCGGATGAGTTGAGGCAGCTTTGTCAAAGAATTTATTAGTGCTACCTCAACTTTTAGTAAAGATTAAGCACAAAAAATGTGCTCAATTATTCTCTATTGTGCTCACAACAAAATGAGATAAAGCCCTTGATATATCTACGTAGTTACCAATAGTCTGAGGTAATATCTTTGAAATTGAAATTTCGACAAGATAAATTAATAAATTTAAAATTTTCGTTGCCAGGTAGTCTTCTTGTCTCGGAAGTACTTGTACTCATTGCGCAATACTCAGCAAGTAACCCTTTAGTACCCAGGTGCTATTTTGGTGCTACTTCTGACGATTTTTAATAACTTCACTTCTAGAAACCAATTTACACCATTCCAAGTGCTCCAGACTCCTCATCATATTATTATTGATGTATCTGTAAATTTTTAATGAATGTATTTCAATAGAACTTGAGATATTTTGAAATAACCACTATTTAACTCTACGTAAAAATTAGGTGAAATAGGAAATGATTTTTGGAGTGATAAACTATCCTCGATATCGGAGTACGATAAATCATACAAATATATTATGTTTATTTTTGATGAGAAAGTGTCAAATAACCGGGAGCATGTTTCCATCACATGATGTTGAACCTTGAAATCACCACATCTTCCAAAAAAATACAAAAATTGCATCATTTTGCGTAATTTTTCTGTCTGATAGGAACCAACTTCAATCACAACGGTGCCGAGCATTTATTTTTCGATCACAACTAAGTACTTGGAGGTGCTGGAATATCACTTTTTTCCAAACATCTACAATTCTTTGGATACGTGGAATCATAATCGTTGGCTCTTTAGAATCCCTCGTAGCGTTCATATTTGTAAAGTTCTAAAATCGATAAGTGGTAAATATGTACCTGCTGACCAAAAATCTATAAATGAACTACATATTGTCATGACAAATGACTAAAAATGTCAGCACGACTTACGTTCATATAAGCCCATTTACGTTATTCGTACTACATGTATCCACACATTTCCGGACAAGCGTCATGCTCTTTGCGACATCACACAAAGAGCATCACATCTCACATCACGTAATCATCAACACTCCATTCATACAGGTCGATTTGAATGTTAGATTGTCCAAATATTTTTCACTTACATCTTATTGCTTTTAATTAATATCAGCGTTTAAGAGCGGGACAATTTGTGTGGTAGATTGTTCCAAATTCTACCTTTAAAATGACCAAGAAAAAAATGAATCATCGTGAAAATACTTCATCTTTGAAAGATAGAATTATGTTTTACTTCGTACTACATGTATCCACACATTTCCAAACAAGCGTCATGCTCTTTGCGACATCACACAAAGAGCATCACATCACGTAACCATCAACACTCCATTCATACAGGTCGATTTGAATGTTAGATTGTCCAAATATTTTTCACTTAGATCTTATTGCTATAAATTAAGATCACTGTAATTTATGAAACATCTTCCGCGTAGATGTCGCACTTAGTAGTGCAATTCGCGCCATCGAAGATTTCAATTAGACCAGTTTCCAAATTTTTCACCCAGCGGCCTGTGTCAAACAATGGTAAACATATCCTTCTTTTGCTGTAGCATTGATCGTAGATATTCGTATGAATAACGACATCGTACAGGCTGTTCAGATATGTAAATAGAAATGTACGTGTGTTGGGTGCGCAACACATACCGCGTAAGTTTTTTTCAGACGGCGTAAGTTTTTTTTCCTAAGACGTAAGAAACGTAAGATACGTAACTTAGGCTGGTTCTTTACCCCTGTGGAAAGTGTGGAAACACGCCCTCTGTGGAAAAACGTTCGCAAGCCACGTCAGCTTATGCGAACTTTTTTCCACACTACGTAGGTGTGGAAAAATTGATTTTCCACGAATTAAAAATTTATTTAATTTTGTGGAAACTAACCGTGGAAATGAAAAATAATCAGAACTAACGAAATATGTCCGTCGTTATGCAGAAAAATATACTGGTTTTGCACGATAAACCCGAAAAAGATCAGCTCTCCTCTTCACTTCACTTGAGCATCAAAATCATCAAACCACTGTATCAAAAACATTTACAGCACCCCTTTCATAATCAACAATGGTGTTATTCCCCCCTCCCACCAATCGCATTATTATCATCACCATCATAATGAATTTATGTTCCTGCTGTGCGCGCAAAAGCTTATGAATCGTATTCAGCTCTCTACATGCTGCAACAGATGCCGTTAATGGTAAGTCTTTCCATCTTTAATTTAAGGTTTTTGCTTTTCCTATTCCCTACACATGTTGACAATTTCCTTCACAAACTCATCTTCAATTAGGAGTCCTTGTGGATCGGTGGTCTACCTGAAATAGTTCATATCTTTTTGGAATTCTTATCGAGTTTGGACGTCTACGAGACCACGTCTGAAAAAAAAACTTACGCGGCTAACAAGAATCTAATTTAGAAAAATTTAAAATCGGTGTAAGTTACGTAAGAAATAAGAAACGTAAGATTTTTTTGGACCGGACACACCCAAAAATAGCTGGAACGGTTCTAAGATGCCCAATGTACTCGTATATTCATTGAGGAGGGGGATTTCATATCCAGGAGATTCATTACCCAGATTACACTGTAGTTATGTATACGCTAATTTTCATCTCGCTACATTCGTTTGATTCTTTATTATGTCAACGAGGTGCGGTGCTGATGTTAGTCATTCGGCTCATTCGATTGTAATGGAAACTCTTTTTTTCAACTTTGGGAATCTACGAGTAATTGAGATTCTTAAAGTTTTGAATCACGTAATCTCGTATGATGAAATGTTCTAAAATCTTATTTTTTATTTTTATCGTAGTCAATGACTTATTGTATTACGCTAATTTTCTTCTCGCTACATTCATATGATTCTTGATTTCAACGAGGTTCGGAACTTGTGTGATTCATTCGGCTATTTCAGTTTTTTGAACTGTATGCATTTATTATATTAACTACTCTTGTACAGTTGCATTGGAAACTCAGATTTTTATTCTTATTGTTCAGTCAAAATCCGAAATTCCTTCAAATGAAAGAAGGAAAGGTCTCCTCCATTGCTTCTGAAAACTAATTTTAACCCATACAAAATCAACTATGATGTTCATTTATTCAGTGTTTCCATCACGTCTTTTTTAGTTGACAATAATATGCATATGTAATAGAGCGAAAAAGAGTTATCATGAATGAGCCTTTAAATATTCTTTATAGTCATATTTTTCAATTTCGAGTATGAGGCAAGAAAAGGAATGAAGTCCATGTCTCTCGTTCGATGCATTGTAAAGTTTAACACTTCGATATCCAATTCGCAAGCAGGACACAGGAATAGAGGAAAATGCAATAAACGAATCGTCGTTCTCATTATGAACAGTGATATAAATCATTGCAACGCTTTTACGCTCAATTACGAACTCGAAAAATTCTGGATCGTCCGAGAAGTCTGCATTAAGGCCGTTTCCCTTCAAAAGCTTACTTTGTTTGGTTCTAAATGACCTATACACTTCTTTGGCTCCAACAGGGTCTAAATTGACATCAATTGCGTTTACGCGTACGTAAGGAGTAATATTATCAACAGATTTCAAAGTACTAGTCAATCGCAGCCCACTCAAAACTCGAATCTTCACCAATATTTTTCTGTCCGGTCGAATGACATTTCTATCAAGAAACTGAGATGTAGGTCGAGCAACATAGCCACACCCTCCAAATTCACGGAATCGGCCGTGGTTTAATCTCATATAGTCGTCAAACGTTTGAAAGTTTAATGCTACCTACATGAATCAAAGAGCAAAGTCGGATACTACAAATGTAAACATTAATCAACCGTACTTTCTTACCAGTTGACTCCCAAGAGCCCAACCTAGTACCGGAGAGAAATTTCTCGAATCAAATTTGAGACCAGACGGGTAAATACGAACCATGTGGTTGTCACAAAATTGCATACAATGCCCTACATTACCGATGCCTTTCTTACTTAATTTTTGAGCAACGCGCTGATCATTAAAGGAGTGCATATGATGAGTAGGCATTACAATGCTTTCATTCCAGTCATGAAATTTCGTTCCGTGAAAAAATGTAAGCTTTGCCAAGGATGAGGCTATTTTCTGAAGAATGTCAAACAATAAGTAGAGCTGATCAATCGAAAAAGAAAAAGAAACGAATTTACCTTATCCGAAGTATTCGCAAGTTCTTCGAGAGCTTGATAAGTGGAGACATGCGTTTGACCAGGTTCATCCAAAATAAACGAAGCAGTTGGTGTAGGAACTATCCCAGCATCAGTTTCGGCGTCTTCTTCGTCGTCTGCACATCTAAAATTACGGGCAGCTTGTGGAGTAATGAAATTCCATCCCTCTTCATGCATACTCGACGACTTTCCAGCAGAATTACGTAGGCGGTGTTCATTCATTTTCTACGAAAGTGGACGCTTCTAATTAAGTGTGTATTATGCAAAAACAAAAGTTAGAAATGAAACGCTTACCATATATGCTTCTTGAACAACTTTCTTCTCATGGGCAGGCATTACAAAATCATCTTCGTCCTCAAATTCAATTATTTTGCCTTTCTTAAGATAAGTACATAGATACTGTAACGCAGAAAGATGCTTAACTTAATGCACTTACCTTTTATGATAACCATTCCGCGTAGCTTTTCTGGTGAAGGTAGGGCATTTGAAGGAGGCGGTTTATACAGTTTTTCATTAAGTACATCTTTCAAGATTCTAGACATTTCTTCTTGATATGGTATACTACAATGATTTTCAAATGACAAAATTATTGGGTAGCAGCTTTCATTTTGGTCAAGGAAAGATCTAATCGATTTGATCACATCAAGAAATCGAATCTTTGAAGTCAAGGTACCACCCTACAAATTCAATCAACAACAGCATAAATAAATAAACTAATCCAGATGTAAATGAGATACATTTACCACTTACATGCGTTATGATCGGAACTGGAAGGCTTTCATCGGTATAAGCTATACCATCCCATATGTCTAGCTCGATACATCTGCAACCCTTGTGCAAGACTTCCATGTACATAGCAGTACTTGAAAGCGATTTCAATTGATCGCCCGTTAGGTAAGTATTATGGCTGGAATTAATCCAGTAATGTGTGATTGGCTTCTTCAGTTTATGCTTGCTTTTTTCTTCTTTTTTTGGATCAAATGCATCGTTTAGTTCACTTTCAATAAATAGGCCGAACCGTGTCCTTGTTAACCATTCGCGCTTATTGTATTGGGCATCGCCGGTTACATTCACCATTTCAACACTGTTTAAATGCTCAAAAAGAGTACGAACTCGTTCTATATCCCATTGACCAACCTCTAACTGTTTTTTGATTAAAAATTTATCCAAAAATTCTTGTGCAGTCACCTAGTGGAGATGTTATTTTAACACGTGAGTACTCATGTAGGTGTAATGGAAATGCAGATCAGGATTCTGGTCATACCTTACTAGCATTTCCGCCGAAAACAAAATTCCAAATTAGATTTGCAGATGAGGAGTATGCTGAGCGCTTAGAAGCTTGCAACTTTAACTTTTCCAATAGCCATAAAGCTTGACGGAATGAAAGCGTTTCTGATTTTCGATAGCTTCGCAATATTTTCATCGATGAATTTTCTCCAAGAGTTTTTGTAGCTTCACGCCAGGTAGAATCTGAAAGTTTAATTGGCAAACTAGTGTACTTTAGAAGCAATCGAAAGTCGTTGATATCAATTGAAAATTTTCCATCATGTCGAACTTTCTCGTCAAAATTCGTCAGAAGATTCAACCAAATGTACCTAAAAAACATTGTATCATTGTCAACAGATTCTCGAGCGAAGCTGTAACTCTTCATCATGGCATCTACTATAGTAATTACATCATCACGTTCCTCTTTGTTCCGAAGGATGAGATCTATCGACCGAATCTGATTACCGTCACAAAATATACTCAAAGAGAGTTCCTCCTCGATACCAACATTCTTTTGGCGTGCCAAATCAAAAATCTCTGTCCATGGACCTTTCTGAATTCGATAAACAACACTAATATCAATAATTTTTGATGAGTCACTATCACTTTTCGTTCTCTTAGTTAGAATATATGGTTTCGGAGCTCTCCAAAGCAGCCGACTGTTTTGATTCTGATGGCTCCGTTTATCAGCTACAATTTCCCCCGCTAAAAATCCCGACCTATCCATCAGTAAGACATAAATCGTCAGCTTATCACGCCCAAACGCTAATGTGCAATCACGCAACTGACCATTCGAAGCAACATATTTTACCGGAATCCCGTCAAAGTAGACGTTCGGAATATGGACTTTCTCGTTAACTCTATCTTGAAGCCTTACTGGATTAATGCTCGTATTTGCGTTTGTAACAGCTGTGATAGTGTACATTTGTTCAATGTTGCTTTACCTTGTATGGAAGGAAAAGCAATCACGTTTCTTGTTATTGCAACATTAGAGGATAAAAATTCTGTGATGGTGGAAATTAGAAAAATTCTCAAAGTCACGTAATATAAGTAACGAGTGCCTGTGCCGGTGCCTTTTTCGCAAAAAAAAAGCCTTTCTATAAGAAAGCAAGAGATATTTATATAAGCCTTTAAATATCGAAAAATATATGATGATCCGAGTAGGGTTGTAAGTACCATCGATTTACTTATAGTCGAATGGCCGATATTACCACATATACATGTACGTACACATGTATATGTACGTGTTCATGTACCTCGTTGACATATATAGAATAGAGAACCTTACAAATATATATATAATGTCGAATTCACATAAGAAAGATAAAGGGAACATGTTCATAAGTTCGTAAGTGCCGGTATACTGTTGACATAAAAAAATAAAGCAATGAATATGCTTGGCTTGGCTTGGCACACTCGAAAAGAACGGTCTTGAAAAAAAGATTTTTCTCTCATCTCATCTCTCACCTCTCAATCCATCTCGTCTCTCGTCATACATGGACGGACGTTGAAGCTGCCATTACAAACTTTTACGAAAAAAAAAGAAATACATTTACACTCTTTGAAAAGACTATGAAGATCCTTCCAAGCTCGCTGCTGACGTTGACGTCATTGATTTCATTCACTGTTTCCATTTGGAACACATCCAACGTCGTGGTCCTCGCAGCTGAGGAACATGGTCAACAGCAGCAGCAACAGAAAAAGAAGAAGAAGAAAAAGACAAAATCGACGGATGAATTTGAATGTGGTATGTATTATGCACCAAGTTCGATCCAAGAAGCCGGATGGGGTGTTTTTGCGGGCAGGGATTACGCTCGTAACAGCGATGTTGGTGGGACTAGTATTTCGATTATCTTTGCTACGTTGAATCGTTACAATAATTGGACGAATCCGAAGATACTTCATTACGATTATTTTTGGATGCCTGATAGTGTTTATCAGTGGTATGAGTCATTGTATGGCGAAATGCTTGTACCAGGATTGGGTGCGTTGACCAATTACCATCCTTGGTTGTTTAATATCAGGCCGCGTATTACAACCTTTAATGATTCGATTATGGATCGAAGAATTGATGAAGGGAGTGGTGCAATTTCATATTATGATCATAAATTTTTTGCTACAGAGGAAATCAGAGCTGGTGATGAATTGTTTGCTAACTATGGAGAGCAATGGGTTTATAAGAGGCAATCCCAAGGAAAGATTGATTTGTTTCCTCTTGCAAGCCATTACGAGACGTCAGAGGCTATCCTCGAGGATATGTTTCGAATAATAAGGGAGGTTCCTGATGAAAGTAAAGATGAGGTTGTTGCTCGTTTAAAGGCTATCATAGAAAAAATTGACGAAACAACAGCTCTCTTGATGCCAAAAACAACGGACGACCTGGATATTCTTTTCGAAGAAGGACCAGCGGCTTTGACTTTGGAGCCTCGCGGGATGAATTATCTAAAATATTATGGCTATTGTATGGACCAGATCAAGCTAAACGAATCGACAATACCTGGTGCAGGAAGAGGTATATTCGCCCAGAAACATTTTAGTGCTGGTGAATTCATTGCTCCTCTTCCACTGATTCATGTTAGTGACAAAAACGTCTTCAATATGTACAAATATTACGATGATTCTCATGGTGACATGATAGTTACCGACGAAAAAGTTACTGACCAATTGATTACTAATTACTGCTTTGGGGACAGCAGAAGCTCTGTTCTTTTATGCGGGTCTACGATTGCAATGATGGCAAACCATCAAGCATCTGATGATTTATCAATGGAATGTTTGAATGCCTCGAATGAAGACACTTGTGAGGAACATGAGTTATCTAAAGGTTTAAAAAATGATGGGCCTAATGCATACTTTCGATGGGCTGAATGGGACAAAACGAACGATGAATGGTTATCTCTTAGTTATGATGAATTGAAAAAGGTGCGTAGTTTTGGAAACTTGTGCTTATCACTCTCTAACGCCCGTCTTTGGGTTAAAGAAAAGTGGGCGAGGAATGTCACTTGAACTTATTGCTCTACGAGAGATTGGTGAAGGAGAAGAGGTAAGTTGCTCATTGTACGTAGTTGAAGGATGTGTGACTCTTACATTCTAGCTTTGTTTAACACGCAAACTAGATTTTTGTCGATTACGGGAAATCCTGGTCTTCAGCTTGGAAACAGCACGTACAAAATTGGAAACCACCTGTAGGTACTTTTGAATATGTGACGGAACTAGAGAGATCAGGAATATTTAAGACACTCAACGAGCTCCGAGAGGATCCTTATCCTGATAACATATTACAGGTTTGCTTGTATTGGGAACAAGACAGATACTCTGATTTTCCGGTGGAGGATCCATCCATCCATAATTGGCAAAACATGAGCGAGGCTCTATTTATTTCAACGTTTTCCGTACCTGGACATGTTTACAGGCGAGGAGAACTGAGTGCATTCGAGGAGTCATATTGGCCCGTAAGTTTATTTTCAAATTTTTTCTCTCCCCGATTAACACTGATCAGAAATATATATCAACATAAAGTGCGACATCTATGAGAGATCAGAAGATAAGAAAAGATATACTGTTCGTATAAGGCAGTCCGTTTTCGAAGATGAGGCGTCATGGTCTCAACGTGGGCTCCCTCGTCTTCTCACTAATTATCCTGCACGGTCTATTCGATTCGTGCACAACCTGGAATCGTCCGATCAATTTTTGCCAGATGCGTTTCGACACCCCATTGGACTAGGGGATGATTTGTTTCCACAGCAGTGGTTTGATCTGGAGGATTAAATATGGATTGAAGTCGAATTGGTGAGCCGCGAATGAAGAAGTAAACCATACCTATTCTAGAAACTGCTGTAATATGATCTCTAATTTTGTCATTACTTTTGCTTTCTTCTCATCGCACGAAATTGAGTATAGATGTTTGTGCAATCAATCAAATATATGTCAGAACCGAAATCTTCCTTAAAAGAACAGCGGCTGAGTAGGCAAATACCTTTGAATGCGAGCATATCTTTTTAATGTAGGGACTTCAGGTTAAGAATTATTCCACGCACAAGGAATATCTCTTTCTACAAAAATCAACAGATTTCTTCATATTGGGAGACGACAAATATGCCAAGAAACACTTATAGTCTTGACAAAAATCTCGTTTCCACATCATTTTCGAATATGTCTTTATTTGCTAAATATGTACGGACTGGACGCAACGCTGACCTCTCCTCGATACAAATATATTGACTTTGATGCAATCGACGATGAATTTCATCATTGTTCATATGTTAGAAGAAAGCAGACCGATTGCTGGGTCGGGAAGGCACACGTATTTCAGAAACACCATCGGGTGTAGTACCGGTAGTACCGCTGAACTTTGAAACATCTAATTGATTGGAAACGTTCTTGCAACGGTGCACATGTCGACAAAAGATTTTTTTTCCTCATATACAAAGCAATAACCGGTACAAGAGTAGATGTTAACGAAATCAGGATGCGGTTGAAAAAGGAATAATCGCATTGATTGAACATTCTGCTTTACAAACTGGACACGCTTTCTT
>Ga0213867_1001537_pt1 | contig 10298 bp, 7 predicted proteins | sample PICome_12_FD_160120 | JGI IMG/M metagenome (GOLD analysis project Ga0213867, IMG submission 160120) | Coastal seawater microbial communities near Pivers Island, North Carolina, United States - PICO540 | ecosystem: Environmental > Aquatic > Marine > Coastal | place: USA: North Carolina | collected... | reverse complement strand
TCTGCGCACGAAGGGCTTCCAGCCCTCCTGTGCACAGAATCGCCTTGCTCAAAATCAAAATTGTATTCGTCTCGGTCTTGGTAGGTTTTCAGAGGTGCCCTCAATCGAAAACGAAGGCAACTAACTCACACAAAGAGGAAGATTGCACACATCACCAGCGTGGGAAAGAGCGCCGCAATCAGCAGCTTTAACGGCGAAACGCCCCGGGCGAAATAGCGGCTCAAGATGCTTTGTCCGGCTGGATTGGGCGCATTAGCAATCACGGTTAAGCCCCCGCCACAGACGGCTCCGGCCACCACGGCGTACTGCAAAGCGATCGCGCGCGCTTGATCTGCCGCTAAATGCTGGTCAAAGGCAGGCACCTGCGAGGCGAGGTAAGTAATTGCAGCATTGTCGTTAAAGGCAGTTAGGACTGTTGCCCCGATAAAGAGTGGGAACTCACCGAGACTGGATAAAACCGGCGCAATCCACCAACCTTGCAAGCCTCCATGGGTAACGAGTCCTGCGAGAAAGAAACCAACCAACAGCGGACCTTTGAGCGCCACGGCATATTGGTGATGGTCGGTGGCAATCGTGAAAGCAATGAAGATCAAAAACCCCCCAATAAATAGAGCGGGATGGTGCAAGGTGAAGACCGTCCAAGCCAAGAAGAACAGGTGTACCGCCACCACCCAAACAGGTGCAGGCTCCTCAACAGCTTCCTGCTCCCCCGCAGCGGCAGCTTTCGCTTTTTGGGCAAGCTCGCTAAAAGATTTACGAAACACTAAATAATAAACCGCCGTGGCAATGAGGATGCCTAGAATCGCTCTATAGCCAAAATTAGTGAACATAAAGGGCATATTCCACTCCCATTTGGTGGCCACCATCAAAACCGGTGGGGCTGCAAAATGGGTCAAAGTACCGCCCACTGAAATATTGACGAACAAAAGGCCCAGAGTGGCGTATTTAAAAATACTGGCAGGCTCATAACGATAAAATTGCTGCCCAAGCAGGAGCGCAGCAATGGTCATCGCAGCCGGTTCCGTAATGAAAGAACCCAACAGAGGAGCGATGACCAAAATGGCGAGCCACCATGCTGCTGGAGAATGATTTCCAAAGGCAGCCACCCGACCCAAAACACTGGATGCGAAGGCCACCACTGGTCGCGAGGCCGCAATTGCCATGATCACCACCACAAAAATAGGCTCCACATAATTGCGAGTATCAATGTAATGCGTAACATAATCCCAACCATACAAGCTGGTTATCGCGATCAGTAGCGGAATCAGCCAGATTCCAAATATAGCCTCTATTTCACCCAAAAAGTGAAATAGGGTAGCTTTGAAACTCACGGGCGACTTGCCATCCACGTAATTCTTATCGTCTCCTTTGATAGACTCGGCGTGCTCATGTTCTAATTTGTGCGCCAGTTTCAAGAAGGGCCCCGCCGCAAAAGTATGCAAAATAGCGCCAAAAAAGATCAAGGTCGCGATCCAGTTAATCGGATCCGCCGCGGCGCGAAGTTTCAAGCTATCCCATAGCGATAATGCCTCCACATTTTGAGCGCTAGCCTCACTTTGCTCCAGCGCCTCATAGGCATCCAGCGGCATTGGAAAGACCAGTGCATCCGCACCACTAGCTGGACCTGCACCAGCATTTAAGCAGTGAGCAAATGAAGTGAGTATTACAGAAAATACGAAAAGCCAAACTGTTCTCATGCTTTCTGCATAGCACTTTGCAGCCCGCTTAAAAGTAAAATCGACACTTAGCCGAAAATTCGCGTATCAGCCGCTCAAGAAAATTGGCCAGTAAAAAAGACTTCACTCAGGCGGCGCACCTTCACCAGCGGCTTGTACCGGCACCCCATCAGGCGCTCGATTGCGCCGAAATTGAAAGCGGTTTATATCGCGAAGCGACAACTCCTCTTTCAGCTCTTCAAACTTCTGTTTGGTATCTTGAAGAGTCATGTTGTACAGTTTTCGATTCTCGACTAGGCGCGCTCGATCACTCAATTCAATGCCGGCCTCGCGATATAAATCTTCCAAATTTTGATCGATGGTGGCCATCGATTTTTGGAATTTTTTTTGACCTGATTCAAAGCTGCGCTTGGGAAACTTTTTTTCCGCCAATTCATTTTTTTGTCCCCCGATTTCGGAGCGCTTACTGCCCCAGGGAGAAAAATGTTTTTCCCAAGATTTCAACTCAAAGCTATTTTCTTGTGGGTTAATGCGCGCGCCCCCCTGCCATTGCTGCTTGGGCACAAGCCGTTCGCCCGCTTGAGAACGCTGGCCGAGATCCTCAATCCCTCGCGGCAACTTTGCCGACACTCCGCCTACAGCCAAAAACCCGAGCGCGGCTGACAGCAATATTAGGCGGGGTAGATTCATAACGAAATGCCTACAAAAAAACCTAAAAAAAATCAAGCTCATTTGCGAAAACCGTTTAGGAGTCGCACATTCCAGATCACCGCGATCCCCCCTTGACGGACACTGTAATCGCGCTCTTAATGCCGCACATTTGATCATGTCTAAGCAAGCAAACGATTACGATTTTTCCAGCATTGAGCCCAAGTGGCAGGCACAATGGGAAGCCGACAAAACATTCTACACGCGTGAATCCAAGGAAGCACCCAAGTACTACATTTTGGATATGTTCCCCTATCCTTCTGGAGCTGGCCTGCATATCGGGCACCCTGAAGGCTACACTGCCAGTGATGCGCTCAAGCGCTTCAAAAAGGCTCAAGGCCACAACGTGCTACACCCGATGGGTTGGGATGCCTTTGGCTTGCCCACTGAGCAGTATGCCATCAAAACCGGCACCCACCCCAAGGCCACCACCGCCGAAAATGTTGGCAATTTTAAGCGGCAACTCCGCAGCCTTGGGTTTAGCTATGACTGGTCACGGGAAATCAATACCACCGACCCCGACTATTTCCGCTGGACCCAATGGATTTTTAAGCAGCTATTTAAACGCGGGCTGGCCTATGTAGAAGACAAACCCGTATGGTTTTGTCCTGAGCTGGGCACCGTGCTGGCAAATGAAGAAGTGCTGACCACTCCCGAGGGCCCCCGTTCTGAACGTGGACATTTCCCAGTGGAGCGCCGCCCGATTCGCCAATGGGTGCTGCGGATCACCGACTACGCGGAAAGACTGATTGCAGGACTCAAAGACTTAGACTGGCCCGACTCAACCAAGCGGCTGCAAGAAAACTGGATTGGCCGCAGCGAAGGAGCGGAAATCGATTTTCCAATAGCAGACAGTCCCGAGCAGCTGAAAGTCTTCACCACCCGTGCCGACACCCTGTATGGGGCCAGCTACATGGTGATCGCCCCAGAACACCCACTACTCGCGGCGCTCACCAGCCCGCAGCAAGCGCAAGCAGTTCAAGACTATGTTGAGGCCGCACGCAGTAAGTCCGATCTGGAACGCGCAGAATTAGCCAAGGAGAAAACAGGCGTTTTTAGCGGAGCCTATGCCATCAACCCCATCAATCAACAGCGGCTACCGATTTGGGTGGCAGACTATGTACTGATGAGCTATGGGACGGGCGCCATCATGGCGGTGCCTGCCCATGATCAGCGAGATTTCGAATTTGCACAATGTTTTGATTTGGAGGTCCTCCCCGTCATTCAGGCACCCGAAAAGGAGAACGAAAGCGCACAGCAAGACATGCAGACAGCCTACACTGGCCCCGGAAAACTGTGTAACTCCGGTGCCTTTGATGGTTTGACCATTGAGGCGGCACAGACGGCGATCATCCAGCAACTCGCAGCCAAGGGCCAAGCAAAAGCCTGCGTGCAGTATAAACTGCGGGACTGGTTGTTCTCGCGGCAGCGTTATTGGGGAGAGCCCTTCCCCATTCTATGGGTCAGCGAGGCCGACTACGACCAGGTGGATGCGGCCTTCAAAGCTCAGCATCAGCCCGTCAGCTGTCAGATTGATGGCGTCAAACGCTTTGCTATTGTTTTACCAGACTCAGCACTCCCACTCGAACTGCCTGCTGTGGAGAGCTACACTCCATCTCCCGACGGGCAAAGTCCGCTATCCAAGGCCCCGGAATGGCTGCAAGTGTATCTCGATCCTATAACGGGTGCGACTGCATCGCAGCCACAAGCAGGCTGGATTCCCGCACAGCGGGAGACCAACACCATGCCACAATGGGCAGGCTCTTGCTGGTATTACTTACGCTACATCGATGCTAACAACCCAGAACAATTGATTGGCAGCGAAGCGATGCAATACTGGGGCACGCCGGATTTGTATATCGGAGGCGCGGAACATGCGGTCCTGCATTTATTATACGCCCGCTTTTGGCATCAGGTTCTCTTCGACTTGGGTGTGGTCGACCAAGCAGAACCCTTCAAAAAACTTTTTCACCAAGGCATCATTCTAGGCGAAGACGGCGAAAAGATGTCCAAAAGTCGCGGAAATGTGGTCAGCCCGGAGAGCATCATTGCCTCCCATGGCGCAGATGCACTTCGTCTCTACCTGATGTTCTTGGGGCCGCTAGAAGCCATGAAACCTTGGAACACCCAGGGCATCGAAGGCATCGCGCGCTTCTTACGCAAAACTTGGCGCCTGGTGATCGATGGCTCTGGTCAGCGCGCTGCCAAGATTCAAAACGAATGTAGCCTAGACCCGGAAACGGAACGGATGCTGCAAGCGACCATTAAGAAGGTGACCGAAGACTACGAAGCCTTGAGCTTTAACACCGCAATTTCCCAGCTCATGATCTGCCTAAACAGCTTGGCTAAAGTCGATTCGCTGCCTTTAGAGAGTGTACAGAAATTCTTGCAACTGCTGGCGCCACTGGCCCCGCACATTTGTGAAGAGTTGTGGCAGCGCCTGGGACACAGCGGCAGCATCAGTGAAGCCAGCTGGCCGTGCTACCAGCCCGAAAAGCTACAGCAGGCCACGGTAAAGGTGATCTTTCAAGTCAACGGCAAGTACCGAGGAGATGCCCAACTCGATCCCCAGGCCGAACAATCTGCTGCTCTTGAACTGGCCCAACAGCAAACAAAAGTGGCGGCCCAACTAGCAGGTAAGACGATCAAGCGCGTGATCTATGTACCCGGAAAAATTGTGAACATTGTGGCGGTTTAGGCCACTCCTGTCCGCAAGCTTCTCTAGCCTCTACAATATACAATTCGCATAGACCGAGTCTGCCAAAGCCAACATGTCCGCCACTGTCTCCAGCTATCTGCCCGAAGATTATGATGGTCGTCCGATCGGCCTGATTGCTGGCAAGGGACGTTACCCCGAGTTGGTGGCCGAACGCATTTTGGCGGCAAAACTGCCCCTGCGCATCGTATCGTTTGCAGACGAAACCTCTACAGATTGTACTCAAAAAGTACCCGACCATGCCCACCGCCAAATTAAAGTCGGACAACTGGGCAAACTACTGAAATCCCTGCGTACATTAGATTGCGGCTACGCCCTGATGGCGGGCCAAATCACGCCTCGACGTCTGTTTCATGGACTCCATCCCGATCTCAAAGCGCTAGCCATCTTAAACCGTTTAAAAATTCGTAATGCCGAGACGATCTTCGGTGCGATCAGCGAAGAGATTGAAGCCATCGGGATACATCAATTGGATGCTCGCTGTTTCTTAGACGATCAGCTAGCACATGCAGGTCTAATGACAAGCGGCCGCCTAACAGCTAAGATACCCGATATTGAGCATGGCATCCGCAGCGCACGCGGTATCGCAGAATTGGACATCGGCCAAGGTGTCGTCGTGCGTAAGGGCACGGTGATTGCAGTGGAAGCCTATGAGGGCACGGATCCCATGCTCAAACGAGCGGGCGAATTTAAAACCGATGGACTCATCTTTGTCAAAACCGTCAAAGCCCGCCAAGATTACCGCTTTGACGTTCCCGTTTTTGGCCTACGCACCCTGCAAACGATGCAGGCTGCTGGCATTCAAACCGCCGCGCTACAAGTTGGGGGCGTCTTAATGATCGATAAAGCGGCTGTGCTGCAAGAGGCTATCAAAAATAAGATTGAGATTTTCGGTTATACTTAATAAAGAATATCTTACACAACATAACACCACAATTCAGATCACACAATATGGAATCACAATTGAGCTTACACATCGATGCTTGGAGTCATGGCGGACGCATTCCCGCGAAATATGCATTTGGTCAACCCGGTAGCGACGGCCCCTTTGCACTGAGTGCCAATGTGAGTCCTGCCCTTCGTTGGGCAAACGCTCCCGCAGGGACGCAGACCTTCGCACTGATTTGCAGTGATCCAGATGTGCCATCCAGCGCTGAAGACGTCAACCAAGCGGGAAAAACTGTTCCAGCCGACCTGCCCCGCATTGACTTTTTCCACTGGGTATTGGTCAATATTCCCAGTGAGATCAACTCGATTGAGGAGGGCGCCGCTAGCCAAGCAGTTGTGGCCCGCGGCAAGCCTTATGGCCCCTCCGAAATTGGACTCAGTGGGGTTAACGACTACACCGCCTGGTTTGCTGGGGACCCTGACATGGAGGGTCACTATGGGGCCTACGACGGACCGTGCCCACCTTGGAATGACAGCCTCCTGCATCATTACCATTTTGATCTTTATGCATTAGACTGCGCAAAACTGGAATTGAGCGGCGCTTTTGACGGGCGTGAGGCTCTCAAAGCTATGGAGGGCCACATACTCGCCACCGCTCGCTTCACGGGAACTTATAGCATGAACCCGAAAGTCGTGTAAGCACTGACAAAAAAACGCCGCACTCAATCAATAAGTGCGGCGCTACAAACAAACAAAATAGAAACTGTTAACATAGACGCAACAGTTTGCGATTCGTTCAAAATTTTTTGTTTTTTATCCGAAAAACTTTTAGCGCCCACAATCAAGCTACAATAATTGACGATATTAGAGAATAAGGTAGCTCAAGATGCCTCATCGACTAAGTCGGCACGCACCTCAGCGACTCGCTGAAATAGATCCCGCAATAGCGCTGGGTCCTTTATCCCCGGAGCCGATTCTACACCACTGTTGACGTCTACATGCCGTGCACCTGCCTGCTGAATGGCAGCAGACAGATTTTCAGGCTTTAATCCCCCAGCCAGAATCCATTCAACTTGTGAGTAGCGCTGTTGCAGCCGACGAAAACGTCCCCAGTCATTTGTTTTTCCAGTACCGCCTACTTGATTTTTCTGGTAAGTATCCAACAAAATGCGAGCCCCCAATTGCACAAAAGAATGCGGTAATTCACGATCGGGTGGTAAAATTGGCGCTAGCCACAAACGATCTGGCCCGCCAACAATGTGAGCCCACTGCTCTAACTGCTGCTGCGAGACATCGATCGCCGTATGCAATTGAAAAAAATCAAAGCCTGCCTCCACATGGGCACGCAAGGTATCATTCGACGGATTCACATCCACCGCCACCCTGTGCCCGCAGGGTGCAAACTGCAAACAATGAGCTAGCAGATCCGCATTCAAATAGCGCGGTGACTTGGGATAGAGGATAAAACCGTAATAATCAGCCCCCAACTCAGCGAGCAGGGCGATATCACATGGTCGCGTCAGTCCACAAACTTTGACCTCCAGCTCAGCCCTCATCCCTTCAGTTTCGTCAGCAATTTACAAACAAGGCGAACAAATCAAGATTTTTTCTGGCGACCGCGATTGTGGGCAGCCTTCTTTTGCACAATTTTGGCGCGCCGTTCTGGATGCTTGGTATCTTTTTCGCGCGCCCGCTCTCCCATTTTACGCTCTCGAGCTTGCGCTTGTTCCGCGTCCGTTTGTCGCGGAGCGCTCGACAGCGACTCCTCATAGCGGCGCTCTTTGCCAATCAAATCAAAGCGAATGGTACAGCCTCGCAAGTCAAACTCATGTAGGATTGCCTTTTCCAAATAGCGGCGATAACTGGGATCTAGCCGCTCAATCCGATTACAAAAAAAGCGAATACGGAAGGGTTTATTGCCCGTTTGCACGGCATAAAAGACCTTAAAACGCTTGGTGCCCACGATTTTGGGCGAACGCGCCTCAAACAAGCGCTCGATCACACGATTCAAACGTCCAGTGGGGAGTTCTGTATCCAATAGCCCGGCGACTTGAGCCGCCTCTTCCAATAAGGACTCCACTTGAAATCCCGTTGAGGCAGACACAAACAGAACTGCCGGATTCGGGAGAAAAAAGAACTGTTTGCGCAAGGATTTCTCATAGGATTGGGCAAATTGCTGCACATTCTTAAAGCCTTCCACAGGTTGCTGCTCCCACTGCTGCAGCACCAAATCCCATTTATTGACCACGACCACCATCGACTTGCCCGCATCTTGAATCGCGCCAGCCAGTGCCTGATCTTGCTTGGTGACCCCATCCATGGCATCAATCACCAGAAAAACAACATCGGAACGCTCCAGTGCATGCTGGGTTCGCATGCTAGAGAAGTATTCAACCGAGCTATCCACCTTGCGTTTACTTCTGAGACCCGCGGTATCAGCCAGTCGAAAGCGCAGCCTTTCATTGGGCGATTTTTGATATTCGAGGTCTAGTTCGACTGCGTCACGGGTCGTCCCAGGCACATCACTGACAATCAATCGTTGCGACTTGAGCAAGGCATTTCCTAAAGAAGATTTCCCGACATTTGGCCGGCCAAATAAAGCGATCGGAATACGGCGATCCGTCGACTGCCTCGTTGCTTGTGGCTTAGGCCCCAATCGAGACTCAATCGCATGATTCAACTCTAAGACCCCACGCCCATGTTCGGCGGAAACCGATATCGGCATGCCCAAGCCCAATTGGACAAACTCGTCCGCCTGAGACGCGTCCACATCCATATCCACTTTGTTCGCCACCAATAGAACCTGCGGGCCGTAGCGCCTCAATTTATCGGCCACTCGTTCATCCAAAGTGGTGATGCCGCTCTGCGCCTCCACCACGAATAAAATCACCTGAGCCGCCTGCAGTGCAAATTCAACTTGATCTTCCGCCGCATGAGCAATCCGCTGCGGTGTTTGCTCTAAATCCATACCAATACCGCCGGTATCCAGTAGGCAATAGGCATCCCCCACCTCTGCGGAAATCACATCACGCGTCACGCCCGGTTGATCGTGCACGATCGACAAACGACGACCAGTCAGTCGATTAAACAATCGACTTTTACCGACATTCGGACGCCCAACGAGGGCTACAGTTCTGGTTGATTCTAGCATGCTGATGAGGGATCAATCGTAAAAGTTAGCCGCCATATCCCAAGAAACGCAAGCGCACAGTTTGCGGATGGCAATACTTGCCCAGGCTGCAGAAATCTCGATTGTACAGTTGAGTGTCTCCACAAAAAGAAAGCCTGTGGATGTTGGCTTGGAAACTAAAAAGCCCAAAACAAATTGCTTTGGGCTTTCAAAAACATGACAATGGCGGGATAGACGGGACTTGAACCCGCGGCCTCCTGCGTGACAGGCAGGCGCTCTAACCAACTGAGCTACTACCCCCCGAAAGTCGAAAAATTGAGCATTAAAAAGATCAGCTCTCTGTCAAGCGGGGATTTATTTTTATTTCATTTTTTATTTTTATGCCTAAGCTAGCTAAGCTTGTAGAGCCTTTGACACCAAAACGAATCCGACGATGGCACTCAATCGAACCAAATCGATTAACTATATCAAGCGAGCCTCTAAACTTGGGCCGCTAGGACTTGCGATTTTCCTACAATTGCTGATCATTCTTTTGGCCACCTTTGTCATCGTCTTGGTGCCCGAATCGCCAGCCCCCACCCAGTTTAGCGCCAAAAAAAATCTCTATCTACCCCACATTGAGCGCGAACATTCGGCTGCGCTTGCCGCATACCAAAGTGCGGTCAGTGCGCCCATGCAACTACAGCGCATTGAAACAGCCGCATTATTAACAGACTTGCCGAGCTTTCAAGCCAACGATCTGACGAGCGATCGCTTACAAGCGACCAATGTCCCAACAAACTCCGCATGGATGGGCACACAATGGAGCTCGGGGTTTGCCACCCTGAATGCTGAGTCTTCCTCTACACTCTTTGGACTCGAGGCTAGCGGGGAGCGAATTGTCATCTTATTTGACAATAGTTTAACCGTATGGAACCGAGCCGAGGCGGTCGGAATATCCAGCGATCGCTTCGTAGCCGAATTATCCCGCATGATTGAAGATTTTGGTGTCAATACTGAGTTTGCCTTGGTCCCCTTTGCTCAAAAGGTGGGTACATTTAAAGATTACCTGATACCGGCGACGCAGTCCAATCGACAAGCCGCCATCAAATGGCTGCAAAAAAACGTGCGTGCACAAGGCAAACACACAGAATTGCCCTACCAAATCAATGGCATTCAGGGAGCCTTGGCGCTGGCCTAC
>Ga0213867_1001534_pt1 | contig 10305 bp, 10 predicted proteins | sample PICome_12_FD_160120 | JGI IMG/M metagenome (GOLD analysis project Ga0213867, IMG submission 160120) | Coastal seawater microbial communities near Pivers Island, North Carolina, United States - PICO540 | ecosystem: Environmental > Aquatic > Marine > Coastal | place: USA: North Carolina... | reverse complement strand
GGTAGCGGGTAACGAACAAGCTGTAGCATTCCTAGAGCAAGGCATAGAGAACGCTAACACTACAGCAGAGCAGACAAACATCTTTTATGATGCTAATGCTCAATGGGTAGCTATGGGTTACAACACTACTAGAAACCTTACAGCAGTTTATCTTAATGGTCAGAACTTTGGTTTAGACTTGTATGCAACTGAAGCTGAAGTACTAGCCTTAGGTAGCGAATCAGAATACTATTTGACTGGTCCTACGGCTCAGAGTTATGATTGCTTTATGTATGAAACTAACTGCGTAGAACTATGAGCCTAGAGAAGTCAGAACTAAACATTAATGGTACGTCATTCAAAGGTGTGTGGATTGCCATTGTGATGACCATAGGTACTAGCATTGGTGGGACTGTCTGGACTGCATCTAGTTTGTACTCAAGACTTGAAGCAGTAGAGGCTAAGAAGATACCTAATATAAGCCCCTTACGTGAGAATCTAGGGACTTTAGGCACAAGGCTAGATACCCTACTAAGTCAGCAAGAAAAGCTCTTAGAACTCAATACAGACGTTTCTAAGCTAGCTAATGAGATAGAGGCTATGAAAGGTACAGTAGCTAAAGCTGAAATAATAATAGAAGACATTGGCGATGTTGATGGTAAGATAAAGACATTGACTAAAGAGGTAGAGGATTTATGGCAAGGTATGGACTACCTGTCTAATCCCCTTAAGTGAGGCATTTATGTTACAACAATTAATCGGACCTGTTACAGGATTACTTGACAAATTCATAGAGGATAAAGACAAGAAGAATGCTATCGCCTTTGAACTTACGACAATGGCTGAAAGACACGCGCAGGAACTTGCGAAAGCGCAACTTGAAGTTAATAAGACAGAAGCGGCACACAGAAGCCTATTTGTGTCGGGTTGGAGACCTGCTGTTGGTTGGACTTGTTGTATTGGACTTGCGAGTCAGTACATTCTTATCCCGATGGCAAATTTTGCGCTTGCTCTTGCCGATTCTACCATTGAAATCCCTGTACTAGACATGGCTACTATGATGCCAGTACTAATGGGTATGCTTGGTTTAGGTGCTATGCGAACTGTAGAGAAAACTAAGAAAGTACAGAGGGATAGATAATGTCATTGATGTATATACCTAATCAAGGTTTTGACTTAGAGAGACTAGATAAAGCTATAGAAGGAGTACCTGCTTTACTTGACAAACAGTTTAAGGAAAGTCAAGAGGAAGTTGATAAAGCCTATGAGGAAAAACTTGCATTCTTTGACCAGTTAGATAATCTACGTGCTGATAATCCTACTGAGTACCAAAGTTCTTTTGGTTCTTTAAATGCAGGGAATAAAAAACAGTACTTATGGCATTTGCAAAGTGAAGGTGAATTAAGTAAAGAAGAGTACAAAGACCAAGTACATGACGCTTATCGTCAAGAGTTTCAAGAAAATATAAAGAAAGGTATATACACTGGTTACGTTCCTTATGAAGTAGACGGAAAAACTTTGTTTGTGGAAGCTAGACAGTTTGACCCTTCAGTCAATAAAACATTTAGAGGTGAAGATGATTTTGTACGTAACTCTATTCTTCCTCACGATACTTTTTATTTCCCAGAAAAGCATCAAAAACAACCAGACTTAACGGAGAAAGATTGGCTTGTAGGGATGGCTGACCCCAGTGGTAACATTCAGTACGTAAGTGGTATTACATATAATCCTAATACGCAGGGCGGTTATGACTCTACTGTTGAAGGTAGAGCAAAAGAAATCTTAGAACCAGACACAGGTTTCATAGGAACTCTTGCTCCTTTAGTGAACTTAGCGGGAGCTATAACTGGAAATCCTTTATTAAGTGCCGCAGGTACAATAGCGGCAGGTGGTGACATTGGAGACATAGTAAAAAGCATGGCTATCTCTACTGTTACTCCTGATATACTTGAAACTACTTTAGCTGATTTAGGTGTTGATGCTGACTTGTTTGGATTAGACCCTGAGACATTTACTAAAGGTTTAGGGAACGTACAGGAAACAATATTAGAAGGTGGTAGTGGTAAAGACGCTCTACTAAAAGAATTTGGTGGGGAAGCACTAGAAGCTGTAGGTATAGACTTACCTGAGTTTGAATTACCTGAAACAGAGATTATAGAAGATATAAGAGAATTAGGTAGGACAGTAGATGCTACATTACTTCAACCGTTTAAAGAAGGTGTAGAGACTGTAACAGCACCGATAGAAGATTTGTCAACTCCTTTGAAGGAAGCTATAGAAACTGTAGGAGAGCCTATAGTAGACGTAGTGGATGAGATTATAGACGCTGTGGATAGTCCTATAGGTGACGTATTAGAACAAGCAGTAAGCGGCTTAGGGGGCGTAGGAGGCATGATGGCGGGTACTAGAAAGCCTTCACAGGTTGAAGGAATATTTGACAAAGAGTTATTTAAATTTGACACAGAGATTAAGTCTACACAGGAAATGCTTAGTCCAATGATGAACTTAAGAAGGTATGGATAATGACTTATTTAGATTTAGTAAATGCTGTATTACGTAGACTAAGAGAAGATGAGGTAACTACTGCTGTTGGTTCTACTGCAAGTGGCTACACTAAACTTATCGGTGACTTTGTTAATGACGCTAAACGTATTGTAGAGGATTCGTGGGACTGGTCTTCGTTACGTAACACGTTTACTATCGTTACTGACCCCAATGTTTCACAGTATGCTATTAGCGGTACAGGCACAGCCAGTAAAACTCTTGATGTTATTAACGACACATCTAACTGGTTTATGAGACAGGCTAGTTCTTCTTGGATGAATAATGCTTTCCTAAACCAAGATGCACCTTCAGGCGCACCTAACTATTACTCTTGGAATGGTTTTAACGAAAACGGTTATTTACTTGTAGATGTTTTTCCTATTCCTGATGGTGTATATAACTTACATTTTAACATGGTTGACAGAACACAACCCTTTACTGCTGATGCTACAGTACTTAATGTACCGTCAGCACCAGTGATTCAATACGCTGTTGCTCTTGCTTCCCGTGAACGTGGTGAGACAGGCGGTACATCAGCACAAGAACTATATGCTTTAGCTGATGCTACACTAGCTGATGCAATAGCGATGGATGCGGCACGATTCCCTTCTGAAACTACTTGGACGGCTTGCTAATGGCACAACAACTACAGACAGTATCAATTAAAGCGGCAGGGTTTTCTGGTTTAAATACCGAAGATTCTCCCGTTACTATTGACCCGTCTTTTGCTGAAGTTGCAGAGAATGCAATAATAGATAAGTACGGGCGTATTGCGGCACGTAACGGCATTGTACCTGTGTCAACAACTGGGTATGAGGTATTTAATAAACAACCAGTTAAATCTTTGTTTGAGTTTGTAGATTATAACGGTGTTAAAACTTTAGTATCTACAGGTAACAATAAAATAGTTACAGGTACAATCTCACTGACTGACCAGACACCTGTGGGTACAACCATTACGGATGACAACTGGAAGATAGTTAGTTTAGCTAACAAGTGTTATATGTTTCAGCGTGAACATGAACCGTTAGTTATGACACTAAATGGCGGTGGTGAGATTACTGTTGAAGAACTAAACGGTAGTCAACACTCTAACGGCACACCTCCACAGGCTAACGAGGTTATAGCGGCATACGGTAAACTATGGGCGGCTGATGTAGCAGGTAACAAGCGTACAGTATATTGGTCTGATACGTTAATTGGCGGTCACTGGAGCGGTGGTGCTTCAGGCTCGCTAGACTTAACTAATGTATTCCCTAACGGCTACGATGAGATTGTAGCGTTGTCAGCACACAATGGCTTCTTGGTTATATTCTGTCGTAACTGTATACTTATATACTCAGGTGCAGAAAGTCCTGCCAGTATGGTATTAAGTGACGTTATAAAAGGTATTGGCTGTATTGAACGAGACTCTGTACAAAACATAGGTACTGATGTACTGTTCTTGTCCAACGAGGGTGTGCGTGGTTTAGGTAGGACAATACAAGAAAAGTCAAGTCCTGTTGGAAACATTAGTAAGAATGTACGTACAGACTTAATAAAAGCTGTAAGAGACCACAGAGGAAGTCTTAAGAGCGTATACAGCCCACAGGATGCTTTTTACTTATTGTCATTCCCTGAAGACAACATAGTCTATTGTTTTGACTTAAAAGGTTTATTGCCCGATGGTTCAGCTAGAGCAACTACATGGTCAACAGTAGTACCACAAAGCATGACTGTATTGTCTGACGATAGTCTTTACTTTGGTTTACAAGTAGCTCCTTATCACTCAGGTATTTTTAACTATACAGGATATAAAGACGCTTACGACCCAGAAGGCGACACTTCTCACTTTATATTTAAGTACGAAAGCACAGCGATGGACTTTGGTCGTTCAGCTAATCTTAAGTTTCTTAAAAAGTTTGAAGCAACTGTTGTAGGTAATGCAGGAAAGCAATCAGCTTTAGCTTGGTACTGGGACTATAATAAGAATATAACAAAGAACTTTATTTACCTTCCCTTTGAAGGAGAAGTTACTGAAGGTATATATGGTACTTCAGAGTATAATACTACAGCGGAATACACAACAGGAATTTACGTACAAACACCATCTGTAAATGCTACAGGTAGTGGAAAGGTTTTACAAATAGGTCTCAATGCTTTTGTTTCGGGTAAGCCTTACTCTATACAAAGTGTTGATATATCGGTTTTACTTGGGAGAACAAAATAAATGGCTGATTATTCTAAAACAACTAACTTCGGGGTTAAAGATGGTCTGCCTTCTGGCAACCCTGCTAAAATAATTTCAGGCGGTGAGTTTGACACTGAGTTTGATGCAATTCAAACAGCCATTGCTACTAAAGCTGACTTAGCTAGTCCTGCTTTAACAGGGAGTGCCACAGCACAAACACTAGGTGTATCTGTAGCACTTAACTCTACAGGTACAACTACGTTGTCGGGAACAACAACACTAGCAGGTACTTTAGCGGGTACTTTCACTATTGACGGAGGTACATTCTAATGAGTTTCCTTGAAGATTTGCTCCAAGCAGGTACAGGATATGCAATGGGCGAAAAAGGCATTGAGTCTGCAAGAGAGATAGGAGAACGTGGCTATGAAGAAGCTATGGGTCTTGCAGGTGAAGCCGCAGGTATGGCTAAGTTCCAACCTTTTACTGTAATGACAGGGACAGGGACAGCTACTACAACTCCTGAAGGTGGTTATACCTTAGACTTATCTCCTGAACAACAGGCAATGGCTAGTCGTTTGTTTGGTCAAGCGGGTTCTATGTTTGATGTTGCAAGTGCTGACCCAACTCAAGCCACTGCTGACATCTATGAAAACATTAGAGCCTTACAACGACCTGAAGAGCAACGTGAGCGTTTAGCCTTAGAAGAGCGTATGTTGTCTCAAGGACGTATGGGTTTACAGTCAGCGGCATACGGTGGTTCTTCACCAGAGTTGTTAGCACAAGAACAAGCGTTAGCTGAAGCACGTTTAAAAGCGGGTCTAGGTGCTAGAGAAGCCGCTATGGCTGAACGTAAGCAAGCCTTTGATATAGGAACAGGCTTATTTAAAGAGTCGTACTTGCCACAAGCTATGGGATTAGAAGCACTTGGTTATGGTATTGAAGGCGGTAAACTAGCTGAAGTTGGTAGACGTACTGGTGCTGAGTTATTTGGTAGATTAGGTCAGTCAGGTGTTGAGTCATTAATACAAGGTGAAGACTTAGCTAGTCGTTTACAGCAACAACAAATGCAGTCACTGGCTGATGCTTTATTAGGTAGACAACCTACAATGCAAGAGCAAATCTTAGGTCAGCTTTATGATGTAGACACTAGTGGTGGTAGTTCTTTATTAGGCGGTCTGGGCGGCTTGCTTAGCGGTTTGTTTAGTGAAGACGATGATGTTGCCCCTAGAGAAGAACAAGGTATTAACAACATAGACGCAGTACTTAAAGAGTTAATGGGTTAATAGGAGACAATAAGAATGGCTAACAGAGATATAGCAGGATTACTTACAGGCATTCCTAGTGGCGGTATTAGCCCACTAGCACAGTTGACTCCTGAGCAACAAAGAATGCAAATGGGCGCACAAGCGGCACAACGTATGAGTGGTGGATTACGCGGTTTGATGGGCGGTGGTCCTACAGTACAACAACAGCTTGCAACAGCAGTAGCGCAAAAGCAAAAACAAACCGAAGATAAAGAAAGAAGTAAATTTATTTCAATGGCGCAATCTTTGGAAAAAGGCGGGTATAGTAGTTTAGCTGAACAAGTTAAGCTAGGAGATTCTGACGCTTATAAAAGAGGGTTGGAACTGATTACTCCGCAAAAAGGAAAAACAAGTATTGAAGATTTAGTAGACCCTGACACAGGTGTAACGCATAAAGTGTTGTTAAGTCCTGAAGGAACAATTTTACGTGAAATAGGCGTTAGTAAGATGCCTACTTTAAAAAGCGTAACTTTACCTAATGGTCAAATTGTGTGGGAAAACGAAATGACAGGTAAAAGAAGCAAGCCTCAAGACACTCCAGAGGCGGCAGACCAAGAAAAAATAAGGATTGAAAAACTATATTCTGACCTAGCCGCTGTGGATAATGTGTTAAGCACTGCGTCAGAAGCTAAGGCTATTGTTAAAGAAGACGGTGTTATTCCTGCTACTGCCGCTTTTTATAGCCTAGCCGCATTACCTTTCCCGTCTGACGCTAGAAAGCTACAAACAAAGATTACAACGCTTCAATCTACATTGGCGTTTGATAGACTTCAAAAGATGCGTGATGAGTCTAAAACGGGTGGTGCTTTGGGTCAAGTTAGTAATATTGAATTACAATTATTACAGTCATCTTTGACTGCTTTAGACCCTGTGGTTGGAGAAGAAGAGTTTATAAAACAACTAGAAAAAGTAGAAAAACACTACACAAACTTTAAAAAGGCTTTATTAGGCGAAGCTCCTGAAATTGATTGGTCAAGACCCGAATACAAAGGAAAGACTGCTGTTGTAGACGGGATTAGATATATAGTAGACCCAGTAGACCCAACAAAAGTATTTGCTGTAGGTAAAGAATAATGACTAATTATACAGCCGTAGTTGACCCAGAAATAATAGCTAAGGTGAGAAGCAGTCTTGATTCTTCTCAGCCTGATTTAACTCAAGCAACCGAGGTTACAGACCCAGAGTTGTTTTTAAAGATACAAAAGCAACTGGAGAAAGACGTAACGGCTCAAAAAGAAGCTGATATAGCTACTAGAGAGAAAGCTGACTCTAGTGCTTTAGGGCAGTTTATGGAAAGTCTTGGGGGTCGTTTAGGCGGTCGTTTTGAGACAATACAAGAAATATCCAAGAAGGCAGGTGGTTTCTCTATGGATGCCGAGGGTAAGCCTGTATATACTCCCCCTAAGCAGTTAGGCGTTATAACTGATATACAAACAGCAGGTCAGTTTGCAGGAGGTGTTTTTGATATTTTAGGCGAGACTCTAACGCTAGGAGCAAAGGGTATTTCGTTTATAACTCCTGATTTTATTAAAGACCCTATAAAAGAAGGTTGGGCGGCAGGTGTAGACTTTATAGCCAACAGTCCTAAAAGTATGGAAGCATTGAAAGCTATTGAGGGTGGGGTAGAGTCTTACGGAGAATGGAAAAAAGAAAATCCAGAGTCTGCCTTAACTTTAGAGAGTGTTGTCAACATAGGCTTGTTGCTTGCTCCTGTGCCTAAAGGCGGTAAGGTGAAAGGTAATCCTGAATTTGTTGGACCTGCTAAACCCACTGTTGTTGAAAAAGCGGGTCAAGTGTTAGTAGACGCTTCAGGGAAACAAATAAAAGACAGAAGCACTAAAAAGGCTATGGACCTAATAGTTCCTAAATCTGGTGTACCTGAGCAAACCAGAGAAGTTTCTAAAATGGGCTTTAAGTATAACGTAGTAAAACCTACGCTACAAGAACAGAAGATAGTAGATACTGTTGCTACTCTTAAAATACCTCAGTCTGCTTCTAATCAAAGAAGCCTAAACCTGATTGATGATGCTATTGAAGCAGAGGCTAAAACACTAGAAAGACAAGTAGCATCGTCTAAGGAAGCTATACCACTTTCAGAATCTTTTAAGTTATTAGATGAAGTGGCTGTAAATACTAAAAACACAGACGCTTTTGTTACAGCTAATCAGTTAGGGAGAATGGTTGACGATGTTGTTGTAAAGGCTAAATCTTTATTGAAAGAAAACCCACAGACACCTTTAGGCGTTCTACAGACTAGAAAAGAACTAGACAACTATATTAGGTCTTATAAAGCTGACAAGAGTGCTTTCCCTAGTCAAGATAATGTAGAGACAGCGTTGTCTATTGCTGTAAGAGATGTAAGGTCTGCTTTAAACAATAAAGTTGCTGAGACAGTACCTAAAGCCAACGTATTGGCTAGACTTGAGAAGCAAAGCAACCTATATAGAGCAAAAGTTCCTGTAATAGAGAAGGCTAAAAACGATGCTTCTAACTCTATAGGCAGAATATGGCAGAACGTGACAGGAGTTACTGGTCTTAAAATGCCTTCTACTCCTTTAGCTATTGGTATTACTGGTGCGGCTCTAGCGGGATGGCTTCCTGCAATCATAGGGGGTGTTGGTGTAGGTATAGCAGGTAGGGCTGTTTACAAAGGAACTATCTCGCCTGAACTTAAGAAGTTCTTAGGTCAAACCTTAATGGCATCCTCAAAGGCTCTTAAACAAGCTAAGAACCCAGAAACAATAAGACAGCTTAGAGCAGACAGGGCAGTAATACTAGAGTTGTTGAAAAATTCTAAAGTAGAAGAAAACGAAGAATAACAAAAGGGGGCATTGCGCCCCCTAAGTTTTACCTAGACTATCTCACACGCGCCTCCAGTACACGCTAGTTCTTGCGAACCTGTAGTAGTGTCTTCCTTCTCAAAGTGTTCTAGGTCATCCCAATTTACATCCACTGGCATAGCCGCTAGTAACTCCTCATACTTCTCAGCGGTTATGTCCTCATAAGGGGCTTGCTGATAAACATGGTCACTAACTGGCAACAAGCTAATACCGCTGACAGTGTCGAAGTTTTCCCATATCCATTGGGATACTTGGAGGAACTCGTCATCTGTATAATAAACAGTGATACTTGGCTTATGTTCACACCAATAGTCTTGGTACTTCTTCCAAAGTTTTAACTGTTCCATAGCACCCACTTGCTTTACTGTAGTACTGCTGTCGGGTGATTTGATTGGAAAGCTAAACACCAACGAGGACTTACTCATTACGTCATCTTCTACAGGGAAACCTGCGGCTGTCATGTACTGAGCAAGCGGGTCTTTCTTGTCTGAACGTACTCTACGAATGTAATGTTTAGAAAAACGGGGATGTATGCCACTAGCAGAATCAACAAGCTGAGACACAGTACCGCTTGGCTTAACACAAGTAATAGCTGTAGACTGATTGATGCCAAGTTTGTCAGCCCATTCTTTATTAGTTTTGATAGCAACATCTTTCATCTCCGTTAGCCACTTCTCTAGGTCTGGTGAATCTTTACCTAATAGATAGTGGTCGCAAATTCCAGTTTAGCTGACACCCAATAGTGCTTCTTCCTCAGTGTTTCTTTTCCAGATATTTCTCAAGTATCGGAAGTCAGTCAGGGTAGCCTGTAGTGAACCAATGATTGCGGCTACTTCCACTTTCTTTTTAAGACTAACCAAGTCATCCTCTGCTCTGATTACTATCTCTGATAGGTTACAGAACTGATTACTACGTAGGATAATCTCAGAGCAAGGGTTAGTACCAAAGGAATGCTCAGGGTCTCTACGACCATTCTTAGCGGCTATCTTCTGTGCCGCAACGCGACTAAAGATACCACGTTCCCCTGCCTTGCTGTCATACATTGTGTGCATCTCTGCTAGGTATGATTCAAAGTCTGGCTTCTCTGTGTATGATACACTGTTGTTAGCCAATGCACGTTGACCTTCGTTACGCCACCAGTCCCCTGACTTAGCCTTAGCCATACGAGGGTCTGACAAATTAGATAAACTAATCAATGCTGACCTACGTACACCACCGACTACAACAACCTCAGCAATCTTACAGCAGATGTCATGGCACTCAATACTGGTGAGCCTACGACCTTTAGCCTTTTGGAATATACCTACACAGAATATGAACAAGTCTTCAAGAGGCTGTGCTCCTGACGCACGACCACCAAAGGTCTTGAGTCTAGCACCTGCGGGTCTTACCTTATGCATATCCCACTTAGGTACTTTACCTGCATACAGCATAGCAATCAACTCACGGAATGCACTAGCCCAACCAA
>Ga0213867_1001533_pt1 | contig 10311 bp, 6 predicted proteins | sample PICome_12_FD_160120 | JGI IMG/M metagenome (GOLD analysis project Ga0213867, IMG submission 160120) | Coastal seawater microbial communities near Pivers Island, North Carolina, United States - PICO540 | ecosystem: Environmental > Aquatic > Marine > Coastal | place: USA: North Carolina | collected... | reverse complement strand
AATAACGCCCAAAATGACGCCCAAAATAATGCCCAGAAAAAGCTTGCGTCTTGGCTTGCCGATATCATCTGAGCCTCTTCGCCCTTAATAGGGCTTCCGGCGAATAGGAGAACGGTTTATAGTTCTGCCTATGACCAGCATATCCCCCTCTCTACCTCATCTCACGAGCGGCTATTACACCATTCCAGCCGGAAGGCCTTTTGCACGCTGTTTGGCTAGCGGGATTATGCAGGCATTTGGGCGCGGCGATAGCCTTTCTTCTGTACACATTTTATTGCCCTCACGCCGCGCTGTGCAATCTATGCAAGCTGCCTTTACTGAGGTTGCAAATGGGGTGCCCTTATTGCTGCCAAAAATGTCCCCTATTGGCGATATTGAAGAAGATGGAAGGGATATTTTATCTTTGTCTTTGGGGGGCAATTATAGCCGGGCTACAGATGCAGATCTCACCCTGCCTGCGAGCATATCCAGCATCGAAAAGCAGCTTATTTTAACCCAATTGATAGAGCGGATGCCGCTTGCGGGGCAGGCTGTGTCTGCTGCACAAGCCATACGCCTTGCCCAGTCGTTAAGTCATCTTTTGGATCAGGTTTATCAGGCAGGAACACCGCCAGAAGAACTGCCTGAGATTCTATCAAAGCAGGTGCCAGATGATCTTGCGCATCACTGGCAGGATATCTTAACCTTTTTGAATATTATCATCCAGAACTGGCCGGATATCTTGCGCGATAAGGGCCTGCTTGATCCGGTTATCCGAAAAATGAAACTCGCTGACCAGCAAATGCAAAGCTGGAGGACAGCACCGCCAGACCATCCAATAATTCTGGCAGGCTCGACAGGCTCTTTGCCGAAAACCCTTCAGATGATGGCAGCGGTGGCCAGCTTTCCCAAAGGGCTAGTGGTGTTTCCAGGGCTGGAAAACCGTCCCTTTCCAGAGACAGAACAGAGCGCTATTGCCGAGGATACAGGCCATCCCTTTCACCAGCTTTTCAAGACGCTTTCGCAATTGGATATTGCCCCAGAAGCGGTGCGTGACTGGCCTGTTGAGGCGTGCGAAACGCCGCTCACATCAGAAGATCAGCGGGCATCTGAAAATCGCAGGCAATTTTTAATGCAAGTTTTCAAGCCTGCCCCGCTTACGCGGGATTGGCGGCGCATCCGTGAGGCCTTTCCAAATATGGGTAAATCGGCGATAGAAGGGCTATCTCTGATAAAGGCGGACGATATCGGGCAGGAAGCCGATATTATTGCAAATGTTATGCGCAAGACCCTAGAGACAAAGGGGAGGACAGCGATGCTGGTAACCCCAGACCGGAAGCTGGCGCGTCAGGTAAGAGCCGCGCTGCTGAAATGGAATTTAGATATTGAGGATAGTGCTGGCACGGATTTAATTGACAGCCATGTTGGCTCATTCCTTGCCCTGATATCAGAATGGTTTGCCACAAGGGGAGGTGCACAATCGCTGCTGGCTTTGCTGCGGCATCCCCTAAGCTCTGCTGGGCTTTCTTATGCGCGTTACACATCATTAGTACGCGCTTTGGAAATGGCAGCGTTGCGCGGCTATCTTGCAGACAGCTCAATAGAAGGGATAAGGGCGCAGCTAAAAGCGCAAAAAGATAGCGAGGATTTATGCGCCTTTTATGAGCAGCATATCTTAGCAGCCCTAGCGCCGCTGATAGATTTGTTTGATGTGGTAAGCCCATCTTGAGCGATGCTGGCAGATGCGCATGGACGCGCAGCCGAGTTGCTGGCGCAAAGTGATATCGAAAATGAAGGGCTGCTGAAATTATGGGAAACGCCAGATGGCAAACACGCAGCCGCCTTGCTTGCAGAGCTTGCAGATACAGGCGGGCATAATGCGATAAGGCATTCAGAATATGCCGCTATTTTCCGCGCGCTTTGTTCCGGGATTGTGGTTCGTAAAACATGGCGTAGTCATCCGCGCCTTGCCATTCTAGGTACAGTTGAAGCGCGTATGCAAAACGCTGATCTCATCATTTTAGGCGGGGTGAATGAGGGGGTTTGGCCGCCGCGCCAGCAGGCAGATCCATGGACAAATGAGAAGATAAGAGAAGCACTTGGTCTGCCAGATAGGCGCTGGCGCTCTGGGCTATCCGCACATGATTTTTTCATGTTGGCAACCCACCCTGAAGTGATGATTACCCGCTCTGTGCGGGCTGATGATGCGCCTACTACCCCTAGCCGTTGGATTGAGAGAATGCAGGCGGTTTTGGCGGCCGCCGCCTTGGAAGAAGGTCTTGTAACGCAGGCAGATGCCGATGTTATCGCGGCAATTTCTGCGCACCAGTCCTTGGGTGTAAAAGCTATGGAGATGCCGCGCCCTTGCCCTGCTTTGTCGCTGCGGCATGTGCGATATTCAGCTACTGATTTTGATTTGCTTATCTCTGATCCCTATCAGATTTATGCGCGAAAGGTGCTGCGCTTGAACAAGCTGGAGGAAATAGATAAACGGCCCGATAACGCGCTGAAAGGCAATCTTATTCACGGTGTCCTTGCAAGCTTCCTTGCCGCCCACCCATCAGGGGAGTTGCCAGAAAATGCACCTGACCTGCTCTATCAGCTAGCTGAGAGGCGCTTTGCACCCTATCTTGCGCATCCGCCTGTCCGGCTGTTCTGGCAAACCAAATTTAGGGAAATTGCCAACTGGTTTTGCGAAAGGGAACAAGAACGGCGGGAAGAGAATAAACAGAGCCTTGTTGAAGAGGCGGCGCGTATCATCATAAAAACAGATGCAGGTGAGGTGGCGATAACCGCGCGTGCCGATAGGATAGATAATTTGGCGGATGGCCGCGCTGCCATCATTGATTATAAAACAGGCTCTGTGCCGAGCAAGAAAGAGGTGGAGCAGGGGCGTGCTACCCAATTATTGGTGGAAGCTGCCTTGCTAGGAGCAGGGGCGTTTCCTATTAGCCCAGCTACTGATGCAGAAATAAAAGCGCCTTCATTGGGCATACAGCTATTTTACTGGCAGCTAGCAGGCCATCATGGCCGTATTGCGGATATTGTGGAGGTCACGCCTCAAGGCTTGAACGTAGCGAAGGTGCTAGTTCAATTACAGGAATTGGTGAAGCATTTTAGCCGTGCAGAGACACCGTTTTTGCCAGAGCCAGATGCCGCCTCGCGGCCAAAATTCTCAGACTACCGGCATTTGGCACGGGTACGCGAATGGCGCCCTCAGGAGGTCAAGGATGACTGACCATCTGGTAAATATTGAAGCCGCCAAACACGCAACTGCCCTGCAACGTGAGGCGGCGCGTCCTGACCATTCTGTATTTGTTTCTGCAAACGCTGGAACGGGTAAGACACAGGTTCTGACCATGCGGGTTTTGCGGTTGCTATTATCTGGTGCGCCTGCGGATACGATTTTATGCCTAACTTATACCAAGGCGGCGGCTGCGGAAATGCGCCACCGGCTAAATAAAGAGCTGTCGAGCTGGGCCATTTGTGATGAGAGCGCGCTGTTGGATAGGCTGGGTAATTTGGGCATAGCTAGACCTAGCCAGACACAAATTGATACGGCTCGCAGCTTATTTGCGCATATCCTTGATCATGAAGATGGCCCGCTTATTGAAACGGTGCATTCTTTTTGCCAGTCGGTATTGATGCGCTTTCCTATTGAGGCTGGCATTGCCCCGCAATTTGATCTGATTGCCGAGCATGATCGCAATATGCTGCTAGTTGAGTGTTTTTACGCCCTGTTAAACGAAGCCAGTGCAAGCCCCGCTAGCGCTTCTGCAAAGGCATTTATGCGCCTTGCCGCACAAAGTGATGATGAACAAATTTTAAAACGCCTGAAAGGGTTTTTATCGAATAGATCACATGCCCATAAAATGGCCTTTGAGATGGATGCGCGGGCTGAATTTGAGGCAAACTTGCTAGATGAGGCAGGCTTTTTCCGCCCGCAAGATGTGCCAGCCCTAACCAATGAAGTGATGGCCGAAATGCAAGCAGCGCCATTAGCAGAGATTGCAGATATGCTCAGCGATGGCGGGGTTACGCAGCAAAGAAGAGCCGATAAAATTCGTCGCTGGTTAGCGCTGGAAAATCACAGCCGCCTTCGTGAATTAAGCTTGCTCGCTAATGCTTTTTTAACCCAGCAAGGCCAGGCGTTAAAAAAGGTGAGTGATAAGAGTATAGATTCTAAACATCCCACTTGTGAGGCCTTGCAAGAACCGATAATGGCGCGGATGGTGCAGTATCAATCTGCTACCGCGAACGCCTTATGTTTTGAGCTCAGTTTGGCTTTGACCGATGCTGGCAGCGCCCTTTATCGCCGTTTCCAACAGGAAAAAAGCGCTAGAGGCATGCTAGATTATGATGATTTGATTCTATTTACGACCCAGTTGCTGAAACAGGAAGAAAAAATGGCATGGGTGCGTTGGAAACTTGATCGCGGCATTAACCATTTGCTCGTTGATGAAGCGCAGGATACCAGCCCAGATCAATGGAAGCTTATCCGCTATATCAGCGCACCGTTCTTTGATGATGTTAGCGAAGCGCAAAAAGATGGGCAATCAGATGACGTGCGCACCTTGTTTGCAGTAGGCGATTACAAGCAGTCTATTTATAGCTTTCAAGGAGCACGCCCACAGGTCTTTGAGGCTAGCCAAGTCGATTTCAAACGCCGCTTGGATGAGGCTAAAAAACCTTTCTCTGAGATTGATTTCACCCTATCCTTTCGGTCAAGCGGGGCGGTTTTGGGCTTTGTAAACACGCTTATTGAGCGCGGTATCCATGCCGGCCTTGGGGAGCAAAACCCTAAACCGCATGCTATTTATCACAACCAGCTAGCGGGTTTGGTGGAGGTGTGGCCCATCATAGAAACAGCCCCTGCAGACCCGCCCCCCTATCTTGACTTGCCTGCGTTTTCAGCAGGGGAAGATGGCCCCTTGCAACAGGCAAAGCGTGTCGCCGCCCATATCAAATCGCTGCTGGATGGGGCTGAGCAAGCACATTTTGGCAAACCGATAGCCCCGCAAGATATTCTGATCCTATTGCGCAAGAGAGATAGTTTTTTTGCGCTTCTTCGGGCAGCGCTGGAGGGGGAGAATATTCCTGTAGCAGGTGCAGACAGGATGGCGTTAAAGAACCAGATTGAAATTTTGGATTTGCTCGCCCTAGCCGATGCTTGTTTGCTGCCAGAGGATGATTTGCAATTAGCCTGTCTGTTAAAATCCCCGCTTATCGGTCTAGATGAAAACGCGCTGATGACGCTGGCTGCTGGCCGCGGGGATAAAAGCCTGTTTGATCAATTGATGGCACATGATGGCGCTGTAAATATGTTTGGCGACGCGGTAGCAAAATTTCTGAAATGGCGTCAGCTTAGTCAGCAATTGCCCGTCTTTGAATTTTTCAGCGTGGTGTTATCGCAAGGAGGCAGAAAGACCTTTCATTGCCGGCTTGGTCACGCGGTGGATGAAAGCTTGGATGCTTTTTTGCAACGCGCCCGCGATCATGGCCAAACTGGCCAGCCCGGCCTGTCTCATTTCTTATATGCGTTCCGGCAAGGCAATAGCGAGGTTAAGCACGATATGGATAGTGCGGGGGCAGGCGTGGTTCGGGTGATGACTATTCATGGTGCAAAAGGTCTGGAAGCCCCGATTGTCTATTTGCCAGATATGCTGAACGCGCGTATGCCATCTGACAGCCTTGTCTCTACCGAAGAAGCTGTTTACTGGCCAGCAGGCAAGCCAGAAAATGAGTATATGGCAGCGCTAAAAATTGAGGCAAAGGAAATGCGCGATCAAGAAGCAGATAGGCTTTTATATGTTGCCCTGACCAGAGCACGCCAAGCTTTATTTATATCAGGCTGGAGTCAGAAAATTAGCCGCGTTGAAAAAGATAGCTGGTATGAAAGCGCATCTGCGACAATCCAATGCTGTGAAGGTGCGTATGCGTTAGAAGATGGCACTTGGCGGCTTGTATCTGGCCAGCCTGACGCCAGCAGCAAAGCAAGACCGCAGGCGGCAGGCCTTGCGCCGCCCCTGCCAAGCTGGTTGGAAAAAGTGCCAGATGATGAGCCTATTCCGGCACGTCCCCTAACCCCGTCCGATACAGGCCCGCGTGATGCAACCATACCTTTTGGCACCGCTAGCCGAAAGGCTGCCATGTTGCGCGGTAGTTTTGTGCATCGCTTGTTTGAAATCCTGCCTGACTTGCCAGCTTCCAGCCGGTGGGCGGCGGCTAGCCGAATAGCGGCGATAATGGGTATGAAAGAAGCAGGCTTTGATAAGCCTGCCGCCTTTACCACAGAGGAGATTAAAGCTTTATTTGAGGCGGTTGAACAGGTGATGAGCTTGCCAGAACTCTCATCATTATTTAGCCGCAACGCGCTGGCAGAAGCAGATATATCCGGGCTGGTAGGCGGACAGGCCGTGCAAGGGCAGATTGACCGAATGGTTGTCTTGGAAGATAAGGTAATCATCGCTGATTTCAAAACAGGTTTGCCCCCCAAAGAGCTAGACGATCTGGCACAAATTCCGCCAGCTTATCTTCGTCAGATGGCCTTATATGGGGCGCTCGTTAGCCAAATCTATCCAGATCGTGAGGTGGAATGCCTGCTTATCTGGACACAAATTATGAAAGTATCGTCCGTGCCAGCGCAGAGGCGCCAAGAGATGCTGGAACAGCTGGCAGCCGTGCCAGACGGCACCTAATCTTTTCATGGCCAGAAGCCACATAATCTCTTCCAGTGCCTGTTTATTTTATGAAACATTTTTTAGCATTTTTTGATAAGCGACGCTAAATTGAAAGGCTTGGCTTGATCTGGCCTTGGCGAATGCCTATGTTGAAGGGGTAGGCCGTGCATTAAAATATCGCCAAAATGAGAAATTTAAGGGAGGCAAGCCAATGCCAACAGTCACCACAACAGATGCGGATTTCGAAAATGACGTATTGCAGGCAGAAAAGCCTGTATTGGTTGATTTTTGGGCAGAATGGTGCGGCCCTTGTAAAGCGATTGGCCCTGCTCTTGAAGAGATTGCCGATAGCATGGATGGCGCGTTAACGATTGCCAAGCTGAATATTGATGAAAATCCGGCAACACCTCAATCTTATAATGTGCGCGGGATCCCAACCCTGCTTATCTTTAAGGGTGGGCAGGTTGTTGCAGAAAAAATCGGGGCGATGCCTAAATCTGCGTTGGAACAATGGATCAGTGATAGCGTCTAACGCGCATCTTCAAAGATAATTTACGCTAATATTTTTAAACGTCATGGATAGGCCGTGAGGGCTGACTAGTCTGGTAGCGTCTGGTTTTCTTCTAGCACTTGTCCTGCCAGATATAATGAGCCGCAAATGATTACAGGCGTGTTTGGCAGCGCTGTTTGTTTTATTCTCGCTAATGCTTCTGCAAGGCAGGTGGCTGGCTCGGCAGGGATGTTTGCGCTCATGGCCGCTGCTGCCAATTCCTGTGCGGATAGGGCGGCTGGCTGTCCAGATATTTCTAGCGTATGAATAGTGCTTGCCACGGGTTTTATTTGCGTAAAAAACGCTTCTGGTGGGCGTGTGTTTAGCGCGCCGAAAATCACAATCCATTTTTGCTGGCTTAGGCTTTTAAGGGTGGTAACCAAAGCCGCCGCGCCATGCGCATTATGCGCCCCATCCAGCCATAAGGGATGGCCAGAGCCTAGCACATTTTTTAGCTTTCCAGTTTGTAATTCTTGAATGCGGCCCGGCCATTTAGCCTGATTTATCCCGTTAAAGGCGGCAGGGGTAAAGGCATCAGGGGTTGCTATTTTCATGGCTGCCAAGGCGAGGCTGGCATTTTGAACTTGATGCACGCCTTGCAAGGACGGGGCGGGCATTTCTATCTGCTCTCCCTGCCAGATAAAGTCAAAGCGGCCATCATCCCGAATATGGGCCCTGAAATCTATGCCTTCTTCGAATATTTCACTGCCTAGCTTTTTGGCTTCGCTGACCAGCCCTTGACGTGCTTCTGGGCTTTGCTGTGCCCAGATAGTAGGTTTGCTTGAACGCATTATGCCAGCTTTTTGAGCCGCGATTTGGGATATATCCGTGCCGAGGAAATGTTCGTGGTCACGGGCAATCGGCGTTAATACAGATACAGCTGTATCCTCGATGATGTTGGTTGAATCAAATTTTCCGCCTAAGCCTGTTTCTAGAATCAATATATCCGCAGGATGACGGGCAAAAGCAAGGAAAGCAGCAATCGTAGTGCTTTCGAAAAAGGTTATGGGCGCCCCATCATTTACAGCATCAACTTCGCTTAATATCGCAATGAGTTCTAGCTCGGAGATGAGGTTGCCTGCAAGCCGAATGCGCTCATTAAAACGACAGAGGTGGGGCGAGTTATACACATGCGCACGCAGCCCAGCCGCTTTATATAGGCTGGCTAGAAACGCGCTGACCGACCCCTTGCCATTGGTTCCGGCAATGTGAATTACGGGGGGAAGATGTCGGTGCGGGCTGCCACATTTTGCGGATAAAGCAAGGGTGCGCTCTAGCCCTAAATCAATGAGTTTGGGGTGTAGCTTTGTCAGCCTATCAAGCGCGGCCTTCAATTCGGTTTGAGATGCGGTCATTTCTATTCGCGCAAAATCAGGCGGCGCGGGCTTCCATCAGCATAGACAGAATAGCATCAATTTGCTGTTTTTGCTCTGTCCTAGCGACTACCATATCCACCATGCCATGCTCTTGCAGATATTCAGCAGTCTGGAAATCATCTGGTAGCTTCTCGCGCACGGTCTCTTCAATGACGCGGCGCCCTGCAAAGCCAATAATCGCCCCCGGTTCTGCTAGCTGGATATCGCCTAACATCGCAAAAGAGGCCGTAACCCCGCCTGTCGTTGGGTGGGTTAGGAGCACGATATAAGGAAGCTTAGCCTCCCGCACTTTTTCTACCGCCAGAATAGAGCGCGGTAATTGCATTAGGGATAAAATGCCCTCTTGCATTCGCGCTCCGCCCGAAGAAGGAACAACGATAAGAGCGGCGTTCTCTGCAACAGCTGTATCGGCTGCCAGCAACAAGCCATCCCCAACTGTTCGGCCCATAGACCCGCCCATAAAACGGAAATCAAAGGCAGCAATCACCACTGGCTTGCCCCCTATACTACCTTTGGCGACAGCGATTGCGTCTTGGGTGCCGGTTTTAGTTCGCGTTGCTTTTAGCCGCTCAGGATAACGCTTGCTATCCTTGAATTTAAGCGGGTCATCACTGCGAACACTCACCTCCAGCGTCTCATAGCTATCTGCATCATAGAGCAGTTTAAAGCGCTCTTCAGGGGCAAGCGGCGTGTGATGACCGCAAGTAGAACAGCAATTAAAAGCTTCCTGATAGTCCTTATGAAACAGCATTTGGCTGCATGAGGGACATTTGATCCACAGATTTTCTGGCACATCCGAGGATTGCACCAGCGCCTTAATCTTCGGCAAAACAGAATTTGTAATCCAGTTCATCTATCCCTACCGCCTTTCGGATACGCGTTATTTGCGCTGCATCGCAGCAGACAGGCTGGCACAGAAACGACCAACATCTGCTATCAGCTTTTTATCATCACCAGAGCCTACCGCATCTTCTATTTTTTGTACAAGAGCAGAGCCAACCACAACCCCATCAGCGATGGTGGCAACCTCATTCGCTTGCTCGGCAGAACGGATACCAAAACCAGCTACAGCCGGCAGGTCTGTTTCTTCGCGCAGGCGCGTGAAAGCTGAACGGATGCTGTCTGTTGCCGCGCTCTTGGTGCCCGTAATACCCGCAATGGCGACATAATAAACAAAGCCGCCCGCTTTTTCGATTACGACAGGCAAACGATCGCCAAGGGTAGTTGGCGTCACCAGCCGAATGAAGCTAAGACCTGCCTCACGCGCCGCATCACATAATTCCACATCTTCTTCTGGCGGCAAATCGACAATGATAAGCCCATCTACACCTGCCTCTTTGGCGGCGCGGATAAAGGCGTCCTGACCATAGATATAAATTGGGTTGAAATACCCCATCAGAATAAGCGGCGTATCAGGGTGGCGCTGGCGAAAACCCGCTGCCATATCAAGGGTTTTTTGCAAGGTCATACCAGCTTTGATAGCGCGTATGCTGGCGGCTTGAATAGCTGGGCCATCTGCCATCGGGTCGGAAAAGGGCATCCCAAGCTCGATAAAATCAGCGCCATTTTCAACCAAGCTATCAAGCAAGGCAGCAGAAGTTTGCGCATCCGGATCGCCTGCGGTAACAAATACGCCGAGCACTGCCCGGTTTTTGGATGCTGCGGCCTCAAAACATTGTGCAATTCTGGTCGTCATGAATAAACTCCCTTTCGCCTAAAGCAAGCC
>Ga0213867_1001530_pt1 | contig 10320 bp, 29 predicted proteins | sample PICome_12_FD_160120 | JGI IMG/M metagenome (GOLD analysis project Ga0213867, IMG submission 160120) | Coastal seawater microbial communities near Pivers Island, North Carolina, United States - PICO540 | ecosystem: Environmental > Aquatic > Marine > Coastal | place: USA: North Carolina... | reverse complement strand
TCGAGGCCGAGTTGCTGTGCCTGTTCTTCGGTATAGACAACATGAGACACACGCTTAAAGACATTGGGATGTGCACCAATGAGGTAATCAAGTGTCCCACCATGGGACGCAGTCAAGAAGAAGTTGTCAGGTATCTCATCTTGAAGCGATAGCCACATGCCAAGGGACTTGGTGTAGGCGTAAAACTTCTGGTGAAAACGTTCTTTAGCAACTTGTATCCAAGCTCGCATGTAGTTTTCGGTCCAGAAATCGCCTGACTCATGAATGCGAACCAAGGTTCTAGGTCGTTGCTCACTGATAGAGAAGTCAATTAAACGAGCAAGGTTGGTGACTTGATCTTTTGTCTCAGAAGTATTGAGGACTTCTTTGAGGAGATTCCAGTTGTGCCAACGTGCATTGCGGACATTGGGTCTGACTTCAGACATGGCAGCAAAACATCTGAACTCATGCTCAGCTGTAACGCCAGTCATCTGGGGCAGATCAGTGATGGCACCTGTGTTGCGATCAGCAAAAGTTTTGCAGACGCCAGCATGTGGGCAACTGTAGCCAGCAGGCAACGAAAAGATGAGGCGATCGGCAAGTTTGCCGTTGCCGTATGAGAATTTGAGTGTTTGCATGGTGTGAAGTGGTGTTGAATGATTAGTAAAACTAATGGATAAGTTTAAGGACATTCCAGGTCCGTCATTCTGTTACAGCATGAACGACTTCATATATAACAACAGGAATATAATTTCGGTAACAATAGATACCAAATCAATGACTTTAACGTATAGAGGCTGCAAGTACGAGCAAGAGACTCAAGCAAAAGCTGATCGTGCCTGGTGGAACTTGGTCCACCGTCCCTGGAATGTGCTTGTGTACCGTAACAAGCGCTACTTTCCATACGTCACTGGAGGACAAATCAAATGAATAAAGCCTTGATTGTTTACCTGGTAAACAACAAAAAGAAAGTGGCACGTCAGGATATTGAATCCCAACGTGCATTAAAGGAATTAAAAAAACAAACGACTGCGGCCTTCTGATTCCCAGTCGTTAGCGCCCGAGCCATCCTGTTGATTTTTTGGGGAAGGCCGCTTCTCCGATAACAGGAAATTCATCACAGAAGATTTGTTTGATTCGTTCTGCGATTTGTCTGTGCTCGAGCTGGGTTGATTCGTCACAACGAACTTCAAGGTAGTGAATCCAGGATCGTAAGCTGCCTTTCATGTACATGGTTGTTGGCGAGGCTACAGGAAGCACAAAACGTGCACATTCTTTAGCCACGCCAGCACTGACCATCTCTTTATAGAGGTGTTCAGACTCTTCAAAGAGCTGGCTGATACGCCGGTAGTAACTGGCTACTTGAGTTGTACCAAGTGTGTCATGAAGATCATCAGTGGAATTCTGACGATTCTTTTTGTCTTGCCTCCTGAGATGAGGCATGGCTGAGTTACCAAGGAGATCAACGCTGGCATAACGTTGACTGAATTCTTGGAAAGAAAAGCTCCTGTGCCTGAGTATTTGAGGTGAGATTGCACGTGTTGTGTTGATTTCAACACACATATCTGCCATTTCAAATGGCGACCAGTGTTTGTGCTCGATTAGATAACGCAACAGCTTTGGTGCTGTCTCCATGTTGCGTTTGTTCTTTGGAGAAGAGACCCTTGCCATTTCAACAATCATCTCTTCTGCGTTTGGTGTAGTCCAAACAAGATCAACCTTCATGATCAAACTCCAGCCAGTCCGTATTCTCTTTTCAGGAGAGTTTCAAGTTCAGAAGCATGGCAGATGCGCATCATTGAATGAGTAGCTGGAGACTTGAGGTGATCCCACTGAACTTTGACGTAAGGATCTTGAGCGATGATGAATGGAGCAAAAAGTTTTTGCATGGTCCAGCCTTCATTCAAACGTGTGAGATAACGTTTAACGGTAAAGGTAGACACACCTAAGTCTTTTGACAACTCAGAAATAGGAGTGCCATTTGCCCACTTTGTTTGAGCAATCAGCAACTTCTCTGCTGTCATTGGAGTTTTGAGAATTGGATTGGTTTGCTTTTTGCTCTTGGTAAAGATCTCAATGATTGTTCCGTAGCGCTGAAAATTAATGTCAGCTACTCGTTTTCTACCTGCGGCAGTATTTGCTGCAGCACCAACAGGTTTAGGTCGTTCAGCAACGCGATCACCAATGGAATAGGTGGTGTTCTTTGCTTTGTAAGTTGTGTGAGTTAGCTGTGGCATTTGTAGAGATTGCAGTCGAAGGAGTCAGGTGTGTTGAATTCAGGTATCCCATAGGAGCAGGATTTGCTCTGGTTATGGGAGCAGCTTGAACAGATGGAGGTTACTTCATCAATTGGAATCTCGAGAGAATTAATTTCAATTTTTAATACTGACTGTATCTTTTTAAGAATGGCAGCATTGTTTTTGGCATCATTGAAGAACTCATCCGAGACTTCATGAGTGGTTGTTGCAAATTTGCAACGATCACACCTGTGTCTGCGACGAATAGCAAGTTTGCTGTTACGTGTTTCAATTACACGGAATGCAAACTCACTGCACTTCGGGCACTTCGGAAGTCTGAAGTACGTCCTGTCCGTGTTCGGATTCAATAGTTGCATTGTCATCAGGAATTTTGTCGAGTTGCCAAAGGTCAAGTGTGTAGAGCGTTTGCTCTGTACCAATTGCTTTGAATGCATCAGCAATGACTTCTTTGTGGAAGCCATCCTGAGAATAAAAACAAATCAGGATTTCTTCTGCTTTTTCAAAGTCTGTTGGACTACCTGTCAACCGAAGCAAAAAATCACTTGACATGTAATCAAAGAGACATGCAGAAAGTCCCTGGATGACACGAGGCCAGGTGTGGTCTGGAATCAACTCAGCAACTTTATCAACCAGGTCTAAATCGACAACACGGTTGTTAGAAGTCATAAGAAAAAGCCCCTGATAAACAGGGGCCATGTGATCTGCCAGTTAATACTAGGCAGGTTGTGCTTCAGTGTCGACAGGAGGAGCAATGAATTGTCCTGTTGATTGCAACTTACTGAGCATGTCCATCATGAGTGTTGCGTTCTGCTGGGTCTGCTCCATGAATTTGGATGCACGCTCTGCAGAGATGGTGTGGACAGTGCCATCAGCATTGGTGTACATCCAGCTGCCATCAGGCTGAGGATCGCCCTGGAGGGCAAGTTGCTCAGAGTTGTGTTGATAGCAGACCCTGATGTTGTGGTAGTCCTGTAGACCGTTGGGATCGGTCCAGGTAGCTCCCATGTTGTAGTGATGCTCCTCATCCATGAAGAGATGGAACTCAGGGATGAGGGACTTGATTGCGTTAAACATTTGAATGGTTTGAAGTTGAGTGTGTGGTAGGGACGGTGGGACTTGAACCCACACGGTCAAATGACCAACGGATTTTAAGTCCGATGCGTCTACCTATTCCGCCACGTCCCCTTGACTTGGACTTACGTCTACATCGATTGATGTGGAATGCCAAGTGTGATCATGAGGTAACGGCTCAGTGCCGTACTCCCAGGTATCGTAATCCTCTTCGTTACGAGGATCGTCTTCAATCAGAATGTACTTGGGTGAATTGTCATCAATGTACTCACCAATGTTGGCCATGGCCATGGCGAGTAACTGATCATCAGTGTAGTCAGCCATAGAAAAAAAGGGGTCCCTTAACGAGGATAGGACCCCTTGGCTTGAACAGCTGTCAGATGTTAGTGCATCTAGAACTGATGTCAATCTAGATCGTAGTCACTGTCATCAATGGGAATGAGGTCCCAGTCAAGGTCGAGTGAATCAAGATAGCTGCAGAAGCCATCTTCGTTAGTAGGGACATGTTCTCCCTCATCCAGGTAGAAAACAGCTCGACACAGTGCCGGAGCGTACTCAGGAGGTGACCAGCGAGTTCCACGAGAGATGAGGCCAGCATCTCCAATGATTGCTTCAACTGTGACCAGATCATCTTTGATTGTGGTGGATTCGATTGCAAGTACAGACATTAGTCAGGCTCCACAAATGAAACTGTTTTGGTGATGTAGCACTTGTACTTTGTCCATTGACGAGCAGTGGTGTACTCGCCATGGAATCGGTCTGGATCAACAGGGTGCAGCTTGGCGCGTTGCATCGCGCAATTTGCAATGTTGAGTCGGTCAAAGAAAGTAAGTTCTTCCATGAATGGTAATGAAGTGGTGTTGTGTGGAAAGACTGGGACTTACACGAAGCTGCGATTAGGTCCATGTAAACCTGCTTGTCCTTTCGGAAGTGCTGTAACACTTTGTTGATAAGCGCCAACTTATCAACAATCAAGCCAGCTTGATGCCCAGGTGTTATTGACTAGCCCATTCGTCGCAGTAACGAATCCAAACGTCTGTAATTTCTTTGAAACGTTTGTTGTTATTCTCCACGTCATTGGGACGTGTTATCATTTCAAGAGCTAGTGTGAGAGCTGTAAACAACTCAGGTTTGGTTACTTCAGGTGGAACATTTGCTGTTTTCATAGTGAGTAGTAAATTTCATCTTGAATAAACGACAAACGACGTACGCCTACCTCTTGTTCAAGATTGGACATTGCAGTTCGGAGTGCGTCTAGTTTTTGCTCATCAGTTGTAGTACTGCCCGTGGCTGCATGAAGCCAGAGGATTTGACCTAGAACTGAGTAAAGACGACAAGCATTGGGCCGTTCAAGTTCAAACTTTGTTGTTTTCATGGTGTGAAATCAGAATAGTTTGATGTTCCTTTTACTTAGTCCGGTGCCGGGGATCCCTATGGATCCACGGACACCTGACCCACGAACATTAAAAGTAATTTGGAATGGTCCAACTTTGATTCCTTTACTGAAGGATTTGATACCACGTTCAGTGATATTGAATCCAGCAACAGTCTTGTCAAAGTTGAAGGAAGATTTGTGTTGTGTCATTGGCTGTTACGCAGATCGTCGAGGACATAGTCGATGATGTCGTGCTTGTTATCAGCACAGGCTTCATCTTTGATTGCTTCCTTGACAGATGTTGTGTAGTCAAGTGTGCCAATTGTGTAGTCAGTTCCATCGATGTGGATGACCTCACGGTAAAAAACTCTTTTCATGGTGTGAAATGGAATTGAGGTGAGCTTACCGGTGGTTTGCGCCGAAAGCAATACCCATAGCAATCAGGAGATCTTATTAGAGGGTTGGTGTCTCTAATAGAAGAGATCCCCCTGGTGCTCCCTTACGGGGGCTTGGGGGGACCTAGTCCTGGACTGCTCAGGCTCGTGGTTTAACAATGCCAAGCTAATTACCAACGCAGAAAAGAATGCCAACAAGTGGGCTCGTTGGCAATTGCTGGAGAAAGCTAGGCAGATGAGCCTTTAGGTTTGCTTAATGTTTGGGAGTTAACTCCACGCCATGCGCTTCTCCTCATAGGCACGCTTGTGCATTTCATCCATTGTCATGGGTGGTTCTGAAGTGACACCAAGGTCAGCATCAGAAGGTTCCCAGTCCAATTCGTTTTCCAGTTGAGGAATGATCTCATCTTCTAGCAATGAACGCATTGAGGAAGTGAGGTGTTCATCCATTTGGTGCCTCTTGTTTTCTCTCTCGATTACCGCCTTGAGATCAGACAGTATTCTTTGGAGATGAACAGATTCATGTGTTGTGATTTTCATGGCATTGAAAGGAATGTACATGGATCTAATAGAGAGATTCCCTGGTGCTCCCCTTCGGGGGTGTGGGGGGTAGGACCGTATTTATCGGCCAATGCCTACCTGGGACCACTGATCGTCCAACCTTTATAGTTGGATGCACGTCTGTCAACAACGATTAATCCAAGTTCTTCCAACTTTGTTAAGGCTCTAAAGAACTTGTGGATTTCATGTGATCTTCCAGCGTAAGCAGGAACTGGTATTGGTTTACCGGTTCGTTTACTTTTGTGATGTAGGAAGTACCGATAGATATAACGTTGTTGAACTGTCAAACCTGTTAGGTCTGGAGCTTTGTCTTCTCCATCAAAGATTCTTTGAGTAAGGGCGAGTTGATCGCCCTTAACCCAAATATCTTTTGCTTCAGCAGGTTTGTAGGAAACCATCAGATCCTTTTTGGAGGCAAGATGATCCAACCTGTGTAGTTGTCTGCACTGCGATCAGTGCTGATCAAGTTAAGTTTCTCAAGACTGTCAATGATCTTGATGTAAGCATCAAGCTTTGTCATACCAGGTATGTTGTTCATTGAAGTCATCGGATTCTTTGGCACGTAGCATGGAGTGTTGGGATGACGCTTCACGTGTGCCAAGTAGTACCGATAGAGATTCCTCTGGTTTTTGGACAGAGGAGGTACTGCGTTGAGAACTTGAGTTGACATCAGAGTGTGAGTTGCCCGATCAGATTAAGCCAAGGATTGAGAGCCAGCTGTCGGGATGGTCTGGTTCGACATCGTCTCCTGCTGGGGTGTAGGCAACAGAATCAAATGTCCATTCTTCGATGTCCTCGTTGCTTGGGACCTCGTACCAGCCTTGGAGTTCTTCGGCTTCGAGCGAGCTGTAGTTACCTCCTTGAGGTTTCCAGTAGCACTTGAGGGTGCCTTTGTCGCTGTAGACCGAGCCGTTCTTCGGGTAGGTTTTGAGGTCACCGAGGACAATGAGCTTTGGATCGAAGTTGCAGTCGGCTTGGAATTGCTCTTCGTAGTCTTCTTCGGAGAAGGGGACGTACCCGAAGGATTGGGCGACTGCTTTGGTGTCGGAATGAAGCATGAGATTAGTGTGGTGATGAGGATTGAGATGAGAACAATGATGACGAGAATGATATCGTCTTCAAGTTCTTGACGTGTCCATTGTTGTTTGGTCATGGAAGTTCTCCTGTAGTTGTTGAAGTTGTTTGAGATCTTCTTCTGATGCTTCTCGCATGGCTTCGTTGATGTCATGTTGACGGTCAGCCATGAATTCAAGAAGATCAGGATCAGAGTGGAATTGAGTCATGGTGTCAAATGGACGGCATGAAAAAGCTGGGACTTACACATCCAGTTGGCGTGGATGATGCCCAGTACATATGTACTACGAAGCTTAGATTGTTACGTGCTTCCAGCTGATGCCGCGAGCAATGTTCGAGACGGCGCAGCCTGTGATGTCATAAGCACGGCCAATTTCTTTGTATGCCTTGGTCACAGATGGAAACTTGCCCATGATGTCTTTGTCGGCAAGCATCATCTTGATCTCAATGACTTGAGCTTCGTTTAGCTTGGGGATGCGTCCTCGGTAACGGAGGTGCGTTGTTCCATAGGCACCACCTCGAGGAGGCTTGGCTTGGGATGAATTCTTCCCCTGGATTTCCTTACGAACAAGAGTCCGTACCGATGACGAAGGGAGAGAGGGGGAATCGGGGGAAGTGGTATCAAATGGTTCCTTGGCATTCAATGGATAACCAAGGGTGAGACTCACTCCATCCTTGACGACTGAGATGGTCAGCTTGTCATCTTTGGTGATGACGGTCAGGTGGTCAGGTTTAGAGAGATCGAACTGGTTTAAGAGTTCCAATGGAGGATAGGTGGACGTGAACACCTAGAGGATAACGACTAAATAGAAAGGTGCAACCACCATAGATAGTGCCTACACCTTTGCTGTCGTCTAGTGATGGTGTTGGTAGGGAATGACTTCAATGGGAGTGACTGCAGGCTTCTTTGCGGTGATGTCAAAGCCAAGGAATGCAGCTGCCGTCATTGAAGCCATAGCGACTGCGAGGATGCCGACGATGATGTCATCTCGACGTGTCTCACGAGACTTAGGATTAGATTGTTTCATGGTTAATTAAAGAAGGTCATCAAAGTCACCTGCTTCCAGGTGTTGAGCAAAATCTGTCAGGAATTCATTGATTGTTTCGTGTGGCAACCAAGCAATTAATTCGTTGAACATTAGCTCTTGACTTGTTAATTCCGCTAACGACATCGCAACGTAGCGTGGCTGTTGACTCGGAATGGTGTAAGTGAGTTTGAATTCCATGGTTAATCATCCAGTTCTGCGTTGAGCATGAAGCTACGTGGATAGATGTCAACGATGCCGTTGGGGAACATCTCCTCGTACTCATCAAGCTTTCGTTCGCATTGCTCATAGCTGTCGCTGTGAAACAGGACACGGAGCCTGCCATCATTTGTCATTAGGCAGAGACTAAATCGTCTGAAGTCTGGTTCCATAGATGTGTAATGCAATGGATTTGTGTGCAGCCATGAGGGCTGCAGAAAAGGGCCGTAGCCCTTTAGTGCAACCGTCAGTGCATCAGAAAGGAATCTCTTCCAGGGTGGGTTCCACCTTGGCTGAGTCTTCTGCCTTGGGTTGAGGCTTGGGTTCCATGTGATAGGAATCCACAAACAACTCAACCTCTGGGTACTTGAGCGGCTTCAGGATGTCCTGGTCATCCATGTAGAAGGAACGGATGCCTTTGATCCTGCCACTCACCGTTAAGCCTTGGCCAACGATGAAGTTGCCGTTGTTGTATGCAGTCAACAAACCGTTCTTGTTCCAGAAGACAACTCGGACTTCGGATTCGACACCGATCTTGTGTCCAAGCTTGACTTTGATGAAGTCAGCTCCCTGGTATTGAAGGGTCTGAAGGTGCATGACACGACCATGCAGAGTGATGTGCTGAAGATCATTCATGGTTTGAATGCAATGGTATGGAGTAGTACAGGATGTTGAGTCCTGCAGAAAGGGGACGAATCCCCTTAGTGCAGAAGTCAAAGGTACTTGTTATGTACGCAGTAGTAGGTATCACCTAAGAATGCTGTGGTATGGACCAAGGTGTGGTTAACCTTGTTCCTACAGGTCTTGAGATGATGTTGGTTGATTGCTTTCTGTGCAAAGACAGAAGCAAGCATGCCAATTGCTACACCGGCACTTACTGCAAGCGCAATAGGTGAGAAGTCGTTACGCATCTTGAGTTTGGAATGAGGTGAGCTTGCGGTAGTTGATCTCTTGGATGATGAGTTCTTCCCGGAGGTACTCTTCTTCAAGGACCATACCGTGGTTGTAGTAGTCCTCCATCTCCATTAGAAGTTCTTTCACTCCTGATGGAATACCGCACATGAGTGTACGAACGTGAATGTTCTTCCACTCATTCAAGAAGACTTGCTTCTCGAAGTGAAGTTGTGTGCTCTCACCGCCGTACCAGACGACGCGATACTTCTGCTCAGCTTTTGGCTGGTAGATCATCATGGTGTGGAATGTAAGCCACCCTCAGTGGGTGGCAATAGCTGTCCAGGGGTTTGCACCCTGGAGCCCGCTTTAACGGATCAGCTTCTAACCGATTCTTCCTTAATAAAGTATTGGTCAAGTCCACACCACGGCTGGAGGTCTTCAATATATTCTTCAGCCGCACCACGGTCCAAGAAAACACACATAACTGAGTGGTTAACAAAAGACTCACCGCTTGCCAAAAGAAAGCGTTCGGCAATGATAACGATGTAAACTTTGTCCACAGGAAACTCCTGTTGTGCGGTGCCTATCTCCGCTGGAGGCAATGGAAGCCCAGGGGTTTGCACCCTGGGACCCGCTTAGACGGATCAACCTTTTGGTTCGATGAACCTTGCAAGCTTGCGCCTCAGTACTTTCACTTCGGCTGCAATGTTCTCCTTGGTCCGGTCCTTTGTTACTGCATTGGCAGCAATAATCAAACCAGAAGCAATGGTCTTGCGGATACCCATGGGGTTCTCCATGTGTGCAGTGCCTATCTCTGCTGAAGGCAAGACTGAGCCTGGGATTTGCACCCAGGCATGCCGCTTTGACGGACTCAGTTAGTTGCGTAGCCATTAGCTGCGCACCAAGCCATGTGAGCTTGATGTTTATCTGCAGGCCACTCATGGTTCTTGCATTGCTGTGCAGTAGCTGCTTCCAGGTTGGGAAGAACATAAACTGAACGTGCAACATTGATTGCAAGGGGAATAACAATCATTGAAGCCAGTGCTACAGAAAAGGAAGCTTGACGAATGGACATTGATCTCTCGTAGTGTGCAGTGCCTATCTCTGCTGAAGGCAATAACTGCCGGAGGGTTTGCACCTCCGGACCCGCTTTAACGGATCAGTTGACCCAGTTCTGGTAGATCCAGATCCTGCATTCGTCGAACCCAAGGTTGACGTTGGGATCCTTACACATTTCTGCAGCATGGGCTTCAACCCAAGTGCAGATGTGGGAATCAACCATGACAGGTATCTCAACACCACAAACGGTTGCGGTGTAAGTACCTTGTGCATCAAGTGAAATGAAACGCATTGTTAAATGCAATTGTGTGCAGTGCCTATCTCTGCTGAAGGCAAGAGTTGAGTGAGGGATTCGATCCCCCGGCATCACGCCTGGTACTCAACAGTTTGTATTGGTCAGTCAAAGACTT
>Ga0213867_1001527_pt1 | contig 10333 bp, 9 predicted proteins | sample PICome_12_FD_160120 | JGI IMG/M metagenome (GOLD analysis project Ga0213867, IMG submission 160120) | Coastal seawater microbial communities near Pivers Island, North Carolina, United States - PICO540 | ecosystem: Environmental > Aquatic > Marine > Coastal | place: USA: North Carolina | collected... | reverse complement strand
AAAAAAGTAACTTGTGTTTGGGATAAGAAGATATTAGTACATAACTAAAAAATTGAGTACGTCGTCGTATATGACGACGTACTTCTGTACGTCGTCATATTTGACGACGTACTCGATTGGAGTTAATACATTTATTAATACATTTAGTACTTCGAGAGAAAATTGCAAATCTTTGAAATGACCTACCTCAAAATTGCAAATCTCTGAAATTCAGTCATCGTAATGACTCATGTTATATAGACAAAAGACTATTGGCCACCAATAATGAACAGACATCTTTCATTCCCGAGTAACAACACTTCCTAAAGCACCTCGCAGATAGGGCCGCGGGGATCTCCCATTTTATTAATATATCATACCAATTTGTGTAATACGCTTAAAGGTCTGAGACTTTGTACCGCTTTACCGAATAACCCATACATATTATACACACTCTCGGTACACTGTACTAGGTTTAACTTATCGATTAATAACCAAATTTAAGAATTAAATGCAGTAAAAGAACGAGCTTTCTTCTTTTGTTCTTTCTCGCCTGATGCATGTATTTACATTTTTATACTTCCTACGTGTATTGTTCATCCTTGATGCCATAGCCGATACATAACGAGCAGCTAATTTATATCTAAAGCTCGTAGTTTTTTGTCTACATATAGTAAATAATCAAATAAATGTGTCTATTTAACGATAAATTCTTCATATATGTCTACTTATAGATACCGTATTTTATCTATAAAAGGCCTTGGTCATTTCAAAGATTTCCAAATGACAGGTAGGTCATTTCAAAGATTTGCAAATGACAGGTAGGTCATTTCAAAGATTTGCAATTTTCTCGTACTTCGAAGTACATCTTAGTACATGTATATGTGCATGATATGACTTTGAAAATGACCTTGAGGCTATTCTTACGTTGACTTTCCACGAACAGAAAATAAGTAGGGAAGTAGGAAACCATCTGGACGAACTTACTTTTTGACTCTTTTCCATCGTGTAATGACCTTTGTACCAATATTACTTAGGAAGTGCTTGTTAGGTACATAATTTAGGTACATTGTATTAAAATTTTCGTCGAGTTACATTCGTATAATTCTTGTACATAATTCTTTATGTCAATGAGGTTCGGTACTTGTGGCTAATACGATTGTAAATAATTAACTTTTAGTTTAGGTCATCAGAAGTCTGGTCATTTTGCAAGAAATCTAAATAACTGTGACTTAAAAAAAAGAAGATTTCCCAGAAAACCACATAAAACACGAAGGACCATCGAATACAAAGCAATACTTTTCACAAAATTGAAGGAAACAAACTACTGATAAAGGAACATGAAGGCAGCATATCTCAAGGAACGTCCATCTATTGGTGAACTCGGCAACAGACTTTTTATCGATTCAACTTTGCCAGCTCCAAATCTAGATGAAATCAAACCAACTGAAATAATTGTCCAGGTCAAGGCATCTTCGATAAACGTTGATGATATTCACATCCCAGAGGGTTCATTCCTGGGCGGACTTCCCTTCCTGCAGAGTAAAGTCCCCTCCAATGATAGTCCTATCGTAATTGGAAGTGATTTTGCCGGAATCGTCACAGGTATTGGATCCAAGGTTGACCAGGACAAATACAAAGTCGGCCAGAGGGTCTGCGGTATGAATCATCTGCAGTCGGTCTATTCGGAGATGGGGACTTGGGCTGAATTCGTCGTAACTGAAGAGAAAAGAATCGTATCCATTCCTGATGACCTTTCATTCACGGATGCAGCTGCGGTCGTTTTACCACTTTTTGTCATTCACGGTTTGCTGGAGGTGTTTGAAGCAAAGATGACTGGAAAGGAGAAAATTGTGGTAATAGGGGCCAGTGGTGGTATTGGATCGCTATTGATCAAAATGTTGCACAAGTCATTCAATGACTATAATCTTCATATAACTGGCGTCTGCAGTGGCCGTAATGAAAAATTTGTTCTTGGAATGGGGGCCGACCGTGTGGTGGACTACACGAAAGGACCAATAGAAATTGATCTCAAGGGCGATGGAATGGAACCTACAATGTATGATGTCGTCTTTGACGTGGTTGGTGGGAAGGCATCTTACGAAAGTGCGAAGGCGGTGCTCCGAAAGGGTGGAAAATTCATCACTTGCGTTGGTCCACTAGAATGGATCGGAGATGACATGCTCTCCACTTGTGCGAAATTCTCTTGGGTTGGCAAAGTTATGTGGTACTCATCACTTTTGAACCTTATTCCAGGGTCTCATCCTACATATTATATGGTTGCGCCTTCGGAATTGGGAAAGACCACCTTTGATTTAGCTTTCAAGAATAAAGTTATCCCACATGTTGACCGGGTCGTTCCGTTTGATGATATTACTAGAGTGAGAGAGGCTATTGAACTAGTGAGGTCGCACAGAGTAAAAGGCAAGGTTGTATTGGAAATAGAGAAAACTGGTTAGTTCTTTGTAATCTCGCTTTACGTCATACTCATGAGGGTTTGACGTTGGTCAATGATCAATCATGCATAGAAGGTACGCGAAGTGATGTGTTTGAGACTGAAATGTATGTAGAGTGAATTTCAACCCGTGAAGAGTAAATTGCATTAAAATTTCAGTTTTATTATTTCGCTTTATATTATAAGTTGATTATATGAATACAATCAACAACGCAGTAACACATACAGCAGAAATAAAGAAGTTTACTTCAAAAAATGCCTGTCGATATTGTCTCAGCATTAGAGTAATCCCTCGTAAGTGTCCATATCATTCTGCAGTTTACTTTAGCAAAATGTGGAAGAAACCTGTAAGGACCAGATTTCTTTAACGGTTTTGGATTTCAATGTTTCTTTTTGGTTGCGCCGTTGTAAGAAGAGTTTTCGTCAGTGCATAGGATTGCTCGTTTAAAGGCCAAAAGTGGTCGGAAGGACCTGTTTTCCCGCAAAGAGCCTTCACGAACGACCTCAATTATGATGAAGACAAAGATGAAGTTGAAAATGACAGCTGATAGTATAGATGAAAGGATAGGTCGCTGGAGGCTGTTTCAGACTTATCTTATTTGATCAATGGTGCCATGATCACCGTCAGCTACTTCAGTATCCCTCCACTTACAGCTTTTTTTGAGTGCACAAGCCGCGTCGTTTTAGATTTCAACAGCTCATCTTTAGTTTCACTTCTACAAAGATGTGATAGCAAATAGCATTCATTAATTAAAATACAATACAAGTGCATAGACCTTGATAGAAAAGAAAAATGTAAATATTTTCAAATATTTCGTATTTGAGCAAAAACTTAATCTTCAAAGCAATTCCCACTACAGCATCGTGCAACATAGGATGACAATAAATTAAATTAAGACCTATCATATTACTGATCCTGCATAACTAGGATCTCCAAAAAAAGCCGTTAACAAATTTGTCGTTCCGAACCAAATCAAAATTGACGCTGTCACTGGTGTAACAAGTTTTGCAGTCATCCCTAAGATACCTCCTTCAGAATTTGCAAGCTGCAATCGTGCCAATGCTTGACCACCTGTTGCACCAACTACAATAAGTGGAGTGGAATAACCAATCGTGTAAACGAAAAGTAAAATTGCACCTACGATTGGATCTTTGTTTGCAGCTACAAATGCTAGTATTGAAGTCAAAACAGGTGTCGCGCACGGTGACGCTATCAAAGCACTTGACCCTCCAAGTAAAAATGTTGCCAACAGCGACGTTGTCTCGCTTTTTGCGGATAACACATCGTCTTCTCTAGATTCGTTTTCACTAAGAACATTTATCTCGAACGATGGCAGTGGAACTGATATAATTCCGAGTAATTGCAATCCCATCGTCATCGATACCCCACTTGACAAAAGAGCAGTAAGTACTGTTCCTAATATGCCCTGTGATCCTTCTGACGAGCCGACCTGGCCAAAGACACCTCCGAGTAAAGAAACGCTGAGTCCAAACAAAACAAAAACAGACGCTAGACCTGCACTGTACGCAATTGTTGGAAGAAACGATGTCTTATCTTCTCTGTTTCCAGTCGCAGCAGATATGTAGGATACAGTGAGAGGAAGAATCCCAAGTGCGCACGGTGAAAATGAAGTAAAAAGTCCTGCCAAGTAAAGAACACTCAATGATAGTAGGGATAAAGAACCCATATTTGAACTGGCCAATTCAGAAGTAGCAGTTTGGGCGGAATAAATAACCTCGCCTATTGATGCGAGTAGCTTTGATTCTTTTCTTCGCACAAAATTCTCCTTTTGACTGAAATATACTCTGCTATCAAACGTTACAGACGACGACGTTGGGCATTGTTGTATTTGTTGTTTGGATGACCATTGAGAGAGATGCAAAGGAAAAGCGGTGTGAAAAGACCATACATTCCTCGAAATGAAACATAAAATGGTTGCCCGAACCACAGTTCTCTTCATTGCAGTTGTGGTGAATTTGGCTGGCGTACTAAAATAATCAACTCTTCAAATTAATAGCAAAAATCGATCCAGTCTGTGCTTGTACAATGTAAAATAATGTCCATATATCCCCTGTAAAATGACGAAGAAGAGGTGAATCAGTTGAACAAGAAAAATCAATGTGATTTTTCCTTGTGCCCTGTGCTGAACCCCCAACCCCCAACCCCTAACCTTCGACGTGCTATTTTTTGTTCAAAACCAAAAAAATACTCTTGGATCATGTCTCCTCATTGTGAGGAGACCGAGTGTGAAGCTTCTGATTTTGAATCTCATGTTGTTATGAAAATTAATGTGTTGTACTTGAAGTACTTTTTTTACAAATTTACACAGTGTAAAATACAAAAAACCAAAATGTTACGAAAGTACCCGTAGTTATTGTTAAAGGCTAGCCCAAATCTTTGACTAGTAAAAAGTACTTCGAAGTAGTTATTATTATGAGTACACACAAATCTATATGATATGCGTTATGCTGGGGACGATTTCTCCTTAGGGAATGGTAAAAGGAAAGCTTTAGGCTAGAGGAAATATGTCACATGTTACTTCGAAGTATATATTTTCGAATGGTATCATGAATGGGTCAACGGTCAATTAGCCATCCGATAATTTGAAAAGATTTCATCTTGAAAAAGAACTAAAGACTAACGCACAGAGCTATAATTGACAGGCTGCAACTATCACATCTTTTAGTTAAAGAATGTATATCTCATGAAGACTTATGTTTTAGATTTGTACGATATCTTTTCATCTGTTCAATTAGATTTTACGATATCTTTGAATCTCCTCAACAAATGCAGGTTTTAACTGACCTCTATTGACAGTTGTAGACAGATGGCCCTACTTAACAATTTACAGTCTTCGTTTATCCTACTGATCAACACGGGCGAGATGAATGGCTATAGATCAATTCATAATCGACTTAAAATAATGCAAAAATTCTGTGTGTGTGTGTGTGTGTCTGTGCGTCGTGACTGTTAAGACATTAGGTATGGTTGCATCAATAATCATTTCACGGGATGACTTCATCAGTCCTGATTGGTTTGTGGACGTAACTAAGCCCACAAAACAATTGTTCCTTCCTTGTCGACACTGGACACTTGCTGTCCATTAGAGCCCCCTTGACCCCAAGCTAGACAAACAACTGGGGCAGTATGCGACTTCAATTGTTTTGTAAGTTTATTTGAATTAACATTCCAAATGAAAATGTCACCGCTCGACCCAGAGCCAGCGCCAACAAATTTACCATCTGGACTCCAAGAACTTGAACTCCAATTAAAGGTTGATCTGAATCCAGTGTGAGAAAATTTCTGAACAACTTCATCTTTTCGCACGTCAATTATTCGTAGTATCGAATCACGTCCATTCGTAAGGATTTTTGTTCCATCTATAGGCGAGCACATGACGGATGTTACCCCGCTTTCATGTAGACTCTTCATTTCGCTAACTCTGCTTGCACTCCTCAAATCCCAAAATCGCAGACCTCCATCCAAATGACCAGATATTACAGTAGTCGAATCTGAGGACAACTCAATGCAATTGGGTGTTGAACCATGACGGAGTGTTGTGGTTTGATTGTACGTTTTTCGATTTATATCCCACAATCGAAGTGACCTATCCGCAGAACCTGTAACTACACTTTTCGTATCCGGTAATAGGCGGCAACATGTAATTTTGCTAGCGTGCCCAGTTAGCAGGTGAATCATTCTTTCTGTTCGCATGTTCCATACCCTGCATGTCTTGTCCACGCTACAACCAATTATTAGTTCACCCCCTATATCTACACCCATCATTGATTGACTAGCATTGCCACGCAGAGTAGACATTATTCTCCCACTTTGAGTGTCCCATAATTTTACAGATGAGTCGCTACTTGCTGTTGCAAGTATGTTGCGCCCACCTGAATGATACCTCGTTGAGGTTATTTCTGAGGAATGGGCCGACTTGATCGTGTGAAGGGGCGTAGTCGGCACCACAACTCCATTGGATCCCCATCGTCGTTCACTTTTACTTTGATCATATTCAATATTCGATGCCAGACTATTGACCATAGAATTTTCTTTGCGAGATCTTTCCTGCTCTTGAGCCAGCAAGCTTCGAAGCATGATGACCTCGTTATTAAGCTTTTCATGGCTTTCATTTACTTCAGAAAGTTGAATCATCATTTTCTCCTTTTCAGAGACAAGCCTATTGACTAATTCCGTGTTTTCGGATTTCAATACAATGTTCTCATCTTGCAAGGTTTTCATTTCTTCTTTAAATGCCAAATAATGTTTCTCGGCTACGAAAGACGTGTGTTCAGCCATCTTCAAGCGCGACTGCATCGTCTTAAGGTCGTTGTCAGCAGATTTCTTTTCAGCTTTAAGTGCGGATATCTCGTCAGTGTGAGATACTATCAATTCTTTCAGCTTAGAAATTTCTTTGCCGTTTTCAAGTTCTTGGTTTGACAAATCTGAGTTCTTTTGCGTCTTTTCGCGTAATTGGTCTTGCAAATCATGTATCTTCTCTCGCAACTTTATTTCATTCTTTGAAGATCCTTTACCATCCGACTCGGCAGCCTTAAGTTGCTGACGTAAATCCAGATTTTCTTTCTCTGCAGCATCACATTTTTCTTCCAAAGCATCGTTTAGATCCTGCAGAGACGCGTACGATTCATGAAGCAACTGGACACATGGAGGATTTTCTTTTCGGTTTCGCTCTTCAATCAGAGCAAAAAGTAAATCATAATGATTGGACATATCAGTTTACTACCAAAATTTGTAATCCAAACACCCTTTTCGGAACGCTTTGACATGCACAAAGAAAATATTGTTCTAGTTTTTGTTCTGAATAGCAAAAGAATTTTTATCTACCTGGGTTAGGTGTGACTCCTTCTTCTCCTTCTCCTCCTCCTCCTCGTTGAACGTCGGGTTCAGTCATCAGTCAATGTCACGAAGAGCTTCACGAAGTCAATGCATTCTATAATAACTTTCAAAGCTATTTTAGAGAATATATTTGACACGATCTGAAATCTGAAACTCTGATCTCAAGGTAGATGGTAGATTCTACGTGTACCAGAAAATTTCTTCAGAACTACAGTACGCCATGACGTTCAGGTAGGTGTATATTGGCAACGAGCACCACATCATCGAGAGGTAACAGAGCATTATTAATCTCAACTTTAATTGAAGTATCGTTTAGACGGAGTGCAAAGTGATCTAAGTTACACGTAGGATTGTTTTGCACAATATTTTTGCCTACTTTTTCAGTAAGTGAAAATGCCATCGGATAATCATGATGGCGGGCGGTCGCTCTTGAATCAAATTCAAAGTAATATCAAATTGCCAAATGTAAATGTTGCCCGTGAGTTATTGAATGAGTCAGCATCTTCCTCGATGAGGAATGCTTCAATAGGATCCACGAGTATTATGAGCAATGTCAAAGTTCCAGCAGTCTATTTTCCTTCCTTTGACTTGTCGCCATTATCTACAAAAATGGAACAAGTTGTAAATCAACATATGGTGGCTTTGTTTTTCGGAGTGAGTATTGGAGCAGCTGTCTCTGCGGGGTTGTTTGCAGGAGTAAGTGCCTCGTCGTCTTTTATCCGATGGCTATGCCGGACATATCCCGCTCTAGCCAGTGACAGATCAAGGCATTCTGATTATGAAGAAGAGAATGAGCGGTGTCGGTCAATATTGAATGCATCAACTTTAGATTTTGGTAGGGGCTTTGGGAAGGTGTTAATTCTTCGAAGTGACTTAGTCCCACGGTTAGCACAAAGTTCAGAGAGGAAGAAACTCGAAGAATGTATATATTCACTGAAAGAATTGATGGACACTTGCAGAGTAATGTGGGAAGACATTCGGAAGATGACTGTCACTGTTGCATCCGAAGACTTCTTGGTATCAGAATTTTTTGAAATAATTGAGAGCATTGAAGACTTTCCTCATGAGAAGGCAATTACGAGCATTGTGCATGTAAAAAAATTAGAACATGGTGCAGTACTAAGCATTGAAGTATTTTCAGTATTTAAAACCATGTGAGATTTAGGTTAAAATCTGAATGATATGAAAGCCAATTATCATAAGTAAGTCATCGCAAACAAGACTCTGTCGATATCAAAGACTCGCTCATTATTCAAAGTAAGACAACATTTCGAGCGGAATTTTACATTACTGCGCCCAACTTTTACTCTTATATTCACTAACAATGAAAATAAACCTCTTACTGATAAGAGCGATACTAAAGCGTGTCCGCGATATTCTATTCTTTGTTTAATTTGATTCCGTTTCAGAACTACTTTTCGATTTCGTAAGCTCTGCTTTTCCATTATTCTTTGCTACCGACTCAGCATGAGTAGTTACTTTTCTCATTGAAGATACAAATGACACAGCACGAACAGAATTGGTTACCGTCTCAGCACTATTCGCAACAACATCACCAACAGATTGACCATATCGATAACCGACCACATCGGCAGTTGTATTAGCTGCCTTACTCATTACTAAATAAAATCATAAGTAAAAATATGGTTAAACGTGAGCGATAAATAGACATGGAGAAAAGATCTGGGATCTGCAACTATGCAAATACAACTGAATATAGGTGCTACGTTTGTGACAATCAACCTTACTATCAAGCTTGAAAACTCTATCAACAAAATTCCTGTCCAGAATCTTTATTGACCATCATCTTATGGATGTTAGGGTAGGAAATATAGAAGTCAATTCTATCCTCACACCAGCTTCTTTAGTCCAAAGCCAAGCTTCTAAATATATGATAACCGCTTTCTGCAATTATGCAGCTCCCGATACTACGAAAAATTTGCAAAACTCACATTTTAAGGATGTATCAAACAAAGATTCGCTAATACTGGCAAATGCACCCACGCCAGCAACTGCAACTCTTCCAGTCGCATTCATCATACCTCTATTTCTTTTATAAAGAGAATTTCGTTGTGTTGTAGTTTCGTCTATTCGATTTGCTGCATTATTTACAGCTGAAGTTGCAACGCCGCCTATTCCAACTAATGCTTGTTTAGAAAGTTTGTGAGCCTTTGCAGAAGCAACCTTCGCTAGTTGTGATGACTCCGAAATAGTTTTAGGTACAACTGGTCGTCTTTCTTCGGGAATAGGTTTTATACTGTCCTTAACTAATTCTCCTGCATAATCTAGACCCTTGTTCATAACTGGTACTGCTTCAGCCAATCCTGCTTCGACTGTATCAGTCACTGATGCGAAAAAGGAAACAGCAGCATCAGCACGACTTGCCCATTTATCTTCCATTTTACGAATATAAGCTTCATGTATGTCATCCTCACGAACCCATTCGTCTTCCAAAATTTTTTCAAGTAATAGCGAAAGAGTTTCTAATGCGATGGTTCCTAAAACATATTCATCCGAGTAGCTAACACGATTAGCCTCTGCTTCTCTTAAACTTACCAAAAATGGTCGAATCATGGACAACGAATAAATGACAGTAGTTTCTGCTTGTTTGACGCGAGTGTACTTTTCATATTCATCTGAAAATCTCTGATCGACATTATGAGAAATAGTGGGTGCAAAAGACGCAGAGAGTAATTCATACAAACTAGTCAACGCTTGCAATGTGGCTTCTACAAATTTCGAAAAGTATCGGTCATCCTCATCGTATACATCTCGTTTACTTTCCTGAATGATGCGTGAATTCACACGAACTTCCTCCTCAGCAATTGATATAAGAAGGATAATCCATTGATAGTTTTCAATTATTTGTTCAAAATTTTCCGATTGAGAGGAAGCAGTGACGCTACTTCTATCATCATTGTGTTTCTTTCGTTGTAAAGGATCATGATGACCGCAAGAACTGACGTTTTCGGAAGGGCTCAATGCACCCTCCATCGTTACGTCTCTCTCTCTCTCTCTCTCTCTTTCCCAATTGACTCACA
>Ga0213867_1001524_pt1 | contig 10342 bp, 8 predicted proteins | sample PICome_12_FD_160120 | JGI IMG/M metagenome (GOLD analysis project Ga0213867, IMG submission 160120) | Coastal seawater microbial communities near Pivers Island, North Carolina, United States - PICO540 | ecosystem: Environmental > Aquatic > Marine > Coastal | place: USA: North Carolina | collected... | reverse complement strand
CACCCAACACCCAACACATGTACGTACGACTCGTAAGATTTTCATACAAGCCTCAAGCGCACAAAAATAATATCAGCAGTCACATGCAACTCTCAATCCTGAAGCGCACAAAAACAACAACCGTAGTCAGGCGCCTTACCATTGGGCCAAGGGGTCTTACTTCAACCCCCCTGGGAGTCGAACCCAGAATCTCCTGATAGTCTACTTGTCCATGTGTCAGTAGGCGCATTAGAAATATATATACCATACTATACAGTATTAGTTTATGAGAATAATTCATACTTCGAAGTAACTACTATCCTATTTATCTTTCCCCGATTACTTCTGATGTTGTGAAAGAACTCTTCATAATTAGCTTCGATGGTTTTTTTATATATGTTGTCATCGCATAGCGCTTCGCCTTCATCATTATTCCTGTTTTGTCCTCTGAGCTATCATCTTTGCGTAATCATGATATACCCGGTATATATACCTTGATGACAACGATGCGATGTTCGTAGCTCAATCACGATGATTCTGTCGATAAATTATAAAAGTGCACCTATATCCTACATGTTTCTGTCACTACTCTAATCTAAAGTTTAATACTGCATCGAGAAAGCTTTCGAATACAATCCACTTTAGTTGCAATGAATAATATTTCGTTGAAGAGGCATTCATTTTGACAATGACAACCTCACGATTGATGTACAATACAAGGGCATAAATTACTCGTAGGTCTTATTGAATTGATGAGTGTAGATGTAATGGTATTTTTCTCAAGTCTTCCGTGTAATCGTTTTCGAATACAATCCACTTTAGTTGCAATGAATAATATTTCGTTGAAGAGGCATTCATTTTGACAATGACAACCTCACGATTGATGTGCAATACAAGGGCATAAATTACTCGTAGGTCTTGTTGAATTGATGAGTATTTTTCTCAAGTCTTACGTGTAATCGTGATGCCAATAAATAATACAATTGTGTTCTCTATATCGAACAAGACTGTAGAAAATAGATCCATCAAAAATGTTATGAGATTATAATCTTTGGAATATGGGGGTAGAGGAGAGGAGTGAACGTGTACCCCTTCATTCGCTATATACCATAAATATGGCTTTAAATGAAACAGAAACGGAAAACGACGAGTTTCCAAAGTTTTGTACTCGTCTAAATGGTATTAGTAGGGTGTCCAATAGATATATTGAATACGAAACAGAATCTGATCTGTTCGTAGACTCTTTTTGTCCCAACGGTTATCAGTGTGTTGACATTTTGCAGGGTCAATACGCTCAACTAACAGATACAGGTTTATGCGTGGCATGTACTGATAATCAATATTGTCCTCAAAGGACAATTGGCCGTCTTTCGGATTTACAAACCGACAACCTTTGCCCAAAAGGTAAAACATGTTCCAAGGCCGGAGATCTTTATGAGTGCCCAAACGGTCATATTTGCGAAAAAAATGAAATTATAAGTTGCTTTGATCTACGCGAGAAAACGAAAAAAGAATTAATGTTGGGCGACATTTTTGCTGGGTATATTTGTCCCGAGAGTTCCTATGAAATGCTTCCATGTCAAGCTGGGTATTATTGTCCAGATCCAATAACAATGATCGAATGTCCTGCTGGATACTTTTGTCCTCCTATAACGAATGATTACAAAATATTTCGATGTCACAATTGCGGTGCAAGGTCAACTGTTTGGCAAGTGCCTTTAACGTTAATCCTTTCCTTCGTAGTTCTGATTGTTTTAGCGACTATCATCATTTTCATTTTGTTAAGAATGAGAAAGAGGAGAGAGGATAGAAAATATTCTTCACCGTGCGCTACGGATATCATTTCAACTTCTGTTGAAGAATCGGATTTGATTTCAAATCTAACAATAGATGTTGAAAATGACCAAAGCTCAGACAGGCTGAATCGTGACCTGGAAAAAATACTGGAAGATCTTAATAATGGGGGTTACTTCGAAAAAAATAAGGTTACGGCATTTGTTTCAAATAATACTCCTGTAAACGCAAGAGAATTCGATTGTTCTGCTTTCTTTCAAATTATATCATACCATGGGGTTAAGGCGATTACCGTCCAGCATCTTAATCTTGCTCTGAAGTTTTCCGATCCCAAGCTCTTTCGCTTTATGAAAATATTCAACAAAATTTGTGGGAATCAGCACTGCAATGGAATGGTTACTAGGCATGCATTCGAGAAATACTTTGTGATTGCACTTGAATGCCTTCAGTATGCGGAGCCTACAGATGCTTGCGCCTCGGATCTTTTTGACGAGTTGGACGTCAACAATATAGGCTCTATATCACTATCAAGTTTAATTGAGTCGAAATTACAAATTTTTCTTGACGAGTCTCATCTATGTGCCTTGTACAAGCAGGTGCAAGACGAACAGAAATCTAAGCACGCTCTTCATGAGATAAGAACATTTCCAATAGACGTAGAAGCAGGAAGACATGATAACAAATTACCAGGAGCGACACAAACTTCAGCAATGTCAAAGTTACGATATGAGATGGAATTGCTTAGAGAAGCGGAAATTACAAGAGAATCTTTTATGAAAGTTTACCCAAATTTATTGCGAAGATTGTTTTCTCCTCGTCTTGAAAATCAGTCAATAATTAATGCATCAACTTCATTAGATCAACATACTTCAGTAAAAGGTAATGCCTTCAGCATCAAATTTGAAAATCTTCATGTGTCCATTAATCAAGGCGAACGGACTCGATTAATATTGAACAATATTTCAGGAGTCCTTGAGGCAGGCAGGATGACTGCAATCATGGTGAGGTTTCTCCAAAACATCCTTGTCTCATGAAAGTCATGATAACGTCCTCTCTTCTACACATTTCCAGGGCTCTTCAGGAAGTGGGAAAACAACAATGTTGAATGTATTGCGAGGTTGTAGAATCAATGGTAGTGTGTCAGGAAATATTTTTTATGAAGGGCCTACTTGCGATGATTTATGTGTTGGATTTGTTCCACAGGTGAGATTGTGGACATGGCGCAATTTATCACAACACTTGCTCGTTCCACTAATACCCCCTTCATAGGAAGACACATTGTATTCAGATTTGACAGTAAGGGAGAACTTGTACTTCGCAGGCCGCTTCCGACTTAAGCGTAAAACTTCGTTGAAAGATATTGCTTGTATCGTCGAGGAAACACTTGCTAAATTGAACTTGAGTCACATTTCAGACTCAGTTGTTGGTGATTTAAGTCATCAAGGAATATCTGGAGGAGAACGAAAACGTACAAGCATAGGATTAGAGCTCATGGCTAAACCACAAATTCTTTTCCTCGACGAGCCGACTTCAGGGCTTGATTCCTTTTCTGCAATATCAGTGATAAATGCAATAAAGAAGATTGTAGAACGCGGAAATATTACAGTCATCGCTTCAATACATCAACCAAGAACGTCAATATTTTTTAGTTGTAAGTCATCATGATGAATCTACAACGCTTAACAAGATGTTCAGTCACTTGTTAGTATTCTCACATATTTCTTTATATTATTTCTACAGTTGACAAGCTTTTTTTGCTACATCAGGGTAACCTTGTATACAGTGGAGACACAACAGGTGTTGAAAACTTTTTCAAGGGCATGAATTTTGATCGTCCTTATGAAGACAGTGTGGCTGATTGGATATTAGACACGAGCACTCGCATTGGAGAAAATCGTGAAAGAGAGCACCTTTCATTAGTTGAAATTTCTCAAAGTAAAACGATAAATTTATCGAACGTCTATGTAAGATTAAATAACGGGATTGAGAGTTTTCATTATAATTGCTATGTCAATTGTAAGGACTTTATTGAACAAGTCCATGCTCAATTGGCTCGAAATTGTATAATTGGCTTTCGAAATCATCGTTCCAAAGTTATTGATAGCCTTCTAATTCTCAGTTCTTCCATAGCTACGGCCCTCTTATATGGTCCAGTTCATTTTGTCTATAAAAATTCAAGTTCGTCAATCCCTTTTGCTGTTGCAAGTATAAGCGATACTTCTCAAATGATTGATGCATCCATCGACTTAGTTCGATATTCTAATAGAGCATCCGTCGCCATTCTCTTCTTCTTCCTGCAAATTGGTGTAACATTTGGAACGCTACAAGCAATCGCTACAACTAAATTTCTGTCAGAGAGGAGGTTGCAATTTAGAAGAGAAGCCATTAGTGGCTACAGTGTGAGTGCCTACTTTTGCGCCGCTTCCATTACTTGTCTTCTCGAGCAAGGTGTTCAAGCAATTCTCGTTGCTATTTCAGTCTATACACTTAGAGGATCGATCACTTCACTTTCTCCTTACATCATTCAATTTTTGTGCTTGAGCTGGATAGTATGCTCTTGGGCTTTACTTTTCTCGGTTGTCGTTACGCCAAAGAATTTACTTGTTGTTACGGGCTTCTTCACTACATTCAACTCTTTGTGTCTGAGCGGATGTATGGATCCAATAAAGTATGATTATATCTACTCCAAGCCAATTGTCGCTCTTGTGAGTAGCTTCTTCTCACCCACGAGGTATTTTGTGGAGGGTATGGTGGTCGGGGAATTGAGATGTCTCCCGTCCCACTATGGGTTTACAATTGATTCTTATGGGACAAATTATCCTTTTGAAAAAACAGGCATCTCCAGAATGAGCCTCGCGCAGTGGGATCGCTCTGTGACAAACAGGTCATGTAGCGGCTGGTATTGGGGTGTCTTACCAAGTATATTTGTTGGACTCTGTATCAGATGTACGGCATGTTTTGTCTTATGCTATGCAAATGAAACCTTCAGCTTCAAAAAAAGCAAAATTACCAGAGCACTTGTTGGGCTTAGCTTGATCTTACTCTACGCCGTAACCATATTTTTAATTATTTCTCACGATCGTGGATAACTTCAAAGATGTCAATGTAATCCAAGCAAAAGGCTCACGAATTTTATTCTATGTCAATGTATTACATCGGACACACGCTATATTGCATAAGTTAACAACGCATCAGTCCCTATTTCACCCTTACAAATTTTCGCGAAATCTGTCAAAAGCATTTTTACCATTGGTTTTGACCTGTGCCCTTTCGAAATAATCAAACCAAACAGTACTTTCAGAACTAGATGACTGATCTCATCACTTAGCCGTTCACTGCTATTAGCTTCAGACAAAGCCACCCAAGTCCACTTTCGAGCAACATTATCGTCAAATGAATTTGATGATTCTGTTAGTCGTAAAACTATTGCGAAAGTGCAATCTGCAATAATTGGCCAGAGAAGTTGTGGTGATGAACCAGACAAACCAGCAATGCAGAACTTGAGTAGATTTTCCCCGTGTTGTACCAAAAACATATCAATCAATCCACCTGAAGTCTTCAATTCTTTCGCTATCACCTCTGACATGTTCAATGACTTGCAATTGATAAATTGGGATAAAAAGAGAAGAGCTGCTCTTGTCGATTCTCGTTCACCGGCGCTCTCGACTATAACCTCAACGGCAAATGCGAGGATAGATGTCAAATCATCCGAGAACAGTGATCCAGGAGAATAGAGCAAATATCTTCGAATTAACTCGAAAAAAGATCCTGCAAGATGTGAGCAATTCTTTGGCCCCCCGACATTCAAAACCTTTGCTTTGACTGCGTGATAAAGACGAGAAAGAAGTTGACGAAATGATTGTTCAGTTTCAGAATTTGTGTTACCATAAATTTCTGTAGCAATAGCGACACAGTTCAATACGTTCGGATGAAAACTTTCATCAAATACGCTAACAATAAGAGACATCAATTGCGGTATATGAGGGTTAATTATTTCGCTCTGTGACTTCATCAATTGACCGAATACACTCAGTAGGCTAGACATGATATCTTCGTTCTTTCGTAATAGAGGCACATTTGTCACATTAATCAGCACTGGCCAGGAAGTGTTTAATAACTCGCTGACCGCTACTTTTTCATCATTGACCCCATCACAGAACTTAAAAATCTGCTTGATGACCTTAAGTGTTGAGACAACAATTGCTACCATTGAATCATCGACCATATTTAAAGGAGTATTTGATAGTTGCTGGGTCATGTGTTCAAGCCTTGCTAGAGCTGGCCGTGCGATTAGGCATATTGTATCACTCACTAGGCCTGCTGGCTTTAATTTCATAACAAACCTTGTACAACCTTCCGTTATCAGGAGAGTGTCTTCGACATTGTCTATATCTAAACCAGAATCCATTATCATGACCAACCGTTGTATTATTGGGCTCCCTTTCATATTAGATTGGTTTTCAATTAATGACGATTTGAGTTTAGCACTGCAGGTATTCAAAACAAGCTTTATACTTTTTGCAGCATCATGTGTTGCTATGGGTATACCCATACACTGGTACAAATAATCTAGGAGCTGAAATAATTCTATGCCTTCACACTTTTCGTTCCAAATAGATGAAAATGACCCTATAAATTTTGCGATTGCTGCTACGACCAACGGCTGGACAATTGCTGAGTCCCCTGGTGTTTGTGAACACAATTGATGAAGGAGTTTTAGCAGCTCATCACAAATTGCTTGGGAGTGAGATCCATCAACTTGAAAATCGTCCATCGATTTGACTGACGCACATATTTCTTTGGAAACAGAGCAGAAACCGAACATAACTGCCTCCAAAACATTCCACTCTTTCGAAAAGTTCAAAGCAGCATGAAAAAGTTGGTTGACATAGTTCACACGGAGAAGATAGTACGAAGAGATTAACACATCTTCAACAAGATTTCGCATTTCTAAAAATTGTTGCGAATCTAACTCGTATTCATTGTCCCAGGTAGTGAATGAATGGGGATACGCGACCCTGTTTATAATCACATCCAATATTTTGGAAAATAAGGGCGCAGCAAGGTCTTGGTGCCGTTCTACTATAGGAATATCCTGCAAGTTTAACCAAAACTCAAGAACGGTAATAGATACTGACTGAGATGGATGTTGTTGAATATTTATGTATAGCTCGATGAGCTCGCTGCATCCAGGTTCCTTGCAAGTGGCGATTCGTTCAATTTCTTCGCAGCCGAAAGTGCTGGCAAGAATTGCCAAGGCATGTGATACATCGCTGGACTCGTCAGTTGCATTTGACGAGAAGTGGTTGAAAGGTGATATTATGAAACCTCTTTCGCGTACTGATTGCAGCATTACTGATATCACTCGATTGTGTGACTCTGAGAAATCACTCGTTGAACGCAAAATGATCTCTGTTAAAGCACGCGAAGCCATCCCAATGATTTTTGCATTATAATTTGACTGTCTTGAAAGAATCAAGATTAGAAAGGTCAATATTGAATCTGAAGAGCCTTGTGTACGAGTGAAATTAACATCCACAAGTGATACCTGTGTACCCTCAGCCCACGCCCTTCAGATACATTTTCCATAAGTGAATTCAAAAATATAAATTATATATCCAAACATATTGTGTTGAATGTGCGTGAACATACCCTAAAACTTTAAGAGCTCCAACTCCAAGCCCATACGAATTTGCGCACCAGCTTTCATCCCCTCTTATTCTCGATGCAACTAGATCAAAAGCACTTTGTACGCAACTTAGAACTACATCTTTACATTGTTGCTGTAAAAGTTTCGCCTGTTTCATTGTCAAGGAACTCCCATGTTCCATTTCGTTACTCAAAGCGGCCAATATCTCTAATGCTGTAATTGGCGAGTACAACTGCTTCTCAACCTGAAGATTCCTCTTTGCTGCAAGATACGGCATCAGACAAAGATTTAACAACACTTCAAGCGGGCCCATCTTGTCAACATCTAACGTACTATACTGATGCACGGCGATGACGCAACGAGAAGCACACATTTGCGCCCCAAACAGTGACATATTACCCGTTTGGTTCTCCATGTACAAGCTTTGCTCAAATTGTATTGTAGCATTAATCGCATCCACCGTCATATTCGCCGACACATCCTGATTCATATATCGTCCATCCTTGCACCGTTTGTAGAACATTCCACCGATTAAACTCTTGACACCATCCAATTCAAAGCTCGTTAACACGTCCGTTTTCATCAAGATACCTGAAGAGAGTAAGTTAATCAGTGCTCCCAGACTTCCTTCATCGTTCCGTATGAAATGTGTGAGGTAGTTCGTAGCCTGATGACGATTTTCTTGAGATGCATCGGGCCGAAGAATTACGACTGCCGCGTTTAGAAGGTCCGGAACGCTCGTTGTTGTTGTCATGTTAGTGGTGCGTATCGATATTATTTGCACACACGCGCTCTATCTTTCTGCTTTCCTCTTTCTCTTCTCTTCTCTTCTCTATGGATAGGACGTGACAAAAACCAAACACTGTAACAGTAACACAGTATGAATTTAAATAAATATCGGAAATAAGTTGTGCGGTCCGGGGATCTTCAAAATGTGGATCTAGATGAGAATGTGAAGGATGTTCGGCTTTCCAGCTCGTATTCGTGTGATGCTCGGTTAGGGTAGGCAACATAATTATTGTATACATATACCTATATGTACATAAATAAACTAGAATAGATAATAAGTCGAGCATACCGTTTCTTATGACATAAATCTATTCTATGAAAAATCATGTACATGTACGTCGTACGCAGGTTTCTTATGTAGAAATGAGGATTTATCGCAAGAGATTTTTGACATACCACAAACAGCTCCACAAACAGTACAGTCGACTGAACATTGAATGATGAAAGTAGACCACGGTTGCTCATTATTTGCTCTATTCAATCCACTCGTATGCACCAGACACGAAGCCAGCCTCATCTAATAACATGTTCCATAAAATCCCTCCGAGTTTGCTGGTGGAGGCTTGGATTGGTCTTACTTATCACATACATGTGTGTATTGTTGCCCCAGGTATCTCTTATGATGATGAGTTTGGGTGAAAATCTTTCGGGACTTCCGGATGCGACTTTAAGCACGAAACCAACTTTGATTCTTCATATCGGACCAGCGAAAACGGGGACATCAAGTATCCAATGCTTGTTCCAATCGCAGACTGGAGAAGAAATGCTTGCCAAATATAACTATGTGTATTTGGGTAAATTTCAGAAAAATTTATGTGGTCCTGGAAGTGATAATGAAAGATTTTATAAATACGCTCATATTTTTGGTGTTGTGCTATACTTGAAGAATAAATATGATGGCGTGTCATTGGATATGTCGAAAAAGTCTGTTTCGCATTTGATGTCTCTATTGCAACATGCAAACCATGAAAAAAAGAATGTGATTATTTCCGCAGAAGAATTAGTGCTCCTTTCGAGAGCTAGACAAGCATCTTGGGATGGGCTTATTTCAATTCTTTCCGACTTTGATGTTCGAGTCATTGTCTTTCATCGGCCTTACTTTGAATGGCTGTTGTCAAATTACCATTTCTATAATAGATTTGAAAAGAAAAATGTCCCATGGCCTAAGAGACTTCGATCGTTCGATGAATATATTAACGAGGAAAAGGACGCCCTTTCGTATACCTCTCCGATGAATGCTTATAAGGTATTTCAAGAACAGTTTCCGGGTAAGGTAAAAGTGTTCGAGATGCAAGGAAATGGCCTAGTGTCACGCTTTTTATGTAGCTTACCTTCAGCATCAAAAAGTTGCAGTTATGCCGAGATCGATGATGCATTAAAACGGGCAAAGGTGAACGGTTCAGGTTATCGTTTCGAACATAATCGTATTATTGGGTGGGCATTTTGGAAAAACTTGGTAACTTCGTGTACATCGTATGAGTCAATGGCTGATGCCCTCGATTCATACTTAAAAGACGAAAATACTTTTCTGAGCAATCTTCCACACAAATGCCTTGATGAATCTTTAGCTGGCGTTATTTGGCAAGAAACGATTGGGCAAAGACGCTATTTATATGGTCGTGATGCAACCATTGAGGAAGAATTAAAAAAGAAGTTTGATGGTTTTGTGAATGAGGGCAGATTTTGTAATCTGGACCTGGAATTGGTGATGTCGGAGCCTCTGAAACAAAGGTTTAGACTCGTAAGCGATAGATCATGTCATTGAACACGCGGTTTTATCAAGTATATTTTTTAGAAATTGTGAATATCTCTACTCTATAAATCGCATAATTTAGAACTCATCCCCTTCATCATTTACTGGAACGTTAGGAATTTGTTTTTACTCGCAACGAGACTTCAAAATAATGTACTTTGATCTATCCCAACCTTAAAAGAATATGTAAAACTTTTAGTGGTTATATATAACCGTGAAATATCATTTCACTATATTCGTATGATTCTTTCTGTCAACGAGGTTCGGTGCTTGTATTAGTCGTCAGTCATTCGGCTAATTCGGTTGTAAGATTGACGGAAATCATGATTAGGCTAAAATTTGTCGTTATTGGATAAACTTTGCTGTACTTACGTGTA
>Ga0213867_1001521_pt1 | contig 10370 bp, 4 predicted proteins | sample PICome_12_FD_160120 | JGI IMG/M metagenome (GOLD analysis project Ga0213867, IMG submission 160120) | Coastal seawater microbial communities near Pivers Island, North Carolina, United States - PICO540 | ecosystem: Environmental > Aquatic > Marine > Coastal | place: USA: North Carolina | collected... | reverse complement strand
ACGGGCGCCCTGGCAATTGGCCAAATCGGACTCAACGGAAGATCGCGCCCGCTTGGAGACCAGTCTAGCCGCCATGGCGGAGGGCTTGCGCTTGGCCGCCGTGGCCTTAACCCCGATTATGCCGGAGATTTCCGCCCGGATTTTAGCGCTCGTCGGCGCTCAGCCTGTCACGCGCTGGCAGGGGCAATTTGAGTGGGGGGATACATTGGTCGGCCAGCAATTGGGTGAAAAGACGATTCTCTTCCCGCGCCCTGAAAAGAAGTCGGTTTAAAGGGTATTTAGGGCTTGTTGTCACTGGTAGAGTGTCAATGAGAGGCAAGTTGACTTCAAATTTATCTCGTGGTTTTACTGTGAATTGAGCCAAGATTGATATTGACTAAAGCGTTAGCCCAGCTGGGATATGGATATGCTAAACCTTTTTGTATATTCCCATAAGTTTATTCAGCGGATACAGTGTCTTATTTGGAATTTGATTATTGGCTTTGCCTTGTTCGCAGCTTTTTTACCAGCAGCGGTCAGTGCTTCTGCATCGGGTAATGTGAACGGTTTTTATGGTTCATTTTCTACTGAGGTGCCTATTGCTGTTCCTGAGTACCATGATTTGCAACCAAAGCTAAAATTAGTCTATAGTTCCAGTGGTGGGAACGGTTTATTAGGTGTCGGATGGAGTCTGAGTGGGATATCTTATATTCAACGAGGTTTACCTGGTGGAGGTGCACCCCAGTACGATGTGAATGATGCTTTTTTCTTGGATGGTATGGAGTTACTGCCTTCTACCCAAATGGGCGGGACTCATTGCACTAAGATGCAAAATTATGCCCGAATCGTCAAAGAAGCTGACAATACTTGGTCTGTTATTGGTACTAATGGTAATGTGGCCAAATACACGCCCCTGCACATTACTAATGCTGGCACATTTAGATGGTATTTGACGAGTGTACAGGACAGATTTGGTAATAAAGTAGAGTATAACTATTGGGTCGATGGATTGCCTGTAGTTCATGTTTACTTAGATCGGATCGCGTACAACGGCGCAGAAATAAAGTTTTACAGAGAGAGTAGAACTGATAAAATAGTCTTTGCGACTGGAGTCGATTTAGGTGAAACTAACTATCGCATTAAGACTATTGATATCAAAGTCAATGGGCAGCAAGTCCGTGCTTATGCTTTACATTATGGGCAAAGCCAAGGGACTGCGCGATCCATATTAGAAAGTGTACAACAATATGGGAATGATACGTCTGTAGACTCGACTGGTGCCATAACTGGGGGAACCGCATTGCCGCCTATGCAGATGGAGACGATCGAACCTAATCAAGGCTTTGACGCAGCAAGTTGGACTGTACCTGCGCAGTGGGGACACGATGCATGGACTTGGATAGGCGACTTCAATGGGGATGGACTGATGGACATTGCATCTGCAAGTGGTAGTAACGTTTATATGAAGTTGTCTAATGGTAATGGCTTTGACACAGCAACATGGACTGTACCTGCGCAGTGGGGAACCTATAAATGGACTTGGACAGGCGACTTTAATGGGGATGGACTGACGGACATCGCATCAGCAAGCGGTAGTAACGTTTATATGAAGTTGTCTAATGGCAATGGTTTTGACGCAGCAACGTGGACTGTACCTGCGCAGTGGGGAAGCGATAAATGGACTTGGACAGGCGACTTTAATGGGGATGGGCTGACGGATATTGCATGTGCAAGTGGTAGTAATGTTTATATGAAGTTGTCTAATGGTAATGGCTTTGACGCAGCAACTTGGACTGTACCTGCGCAGTGGGGACACGATGCATGGACTTGGACTGGTGATTTTAACGGAGATGGGCTGACGGATATTGCATGTGCAAGTGGTAGTAACGTTTATATGAAGTTGTCTAATGGTAATGGCTTTGACACAGCAACATGGACTGTACCTGCGCAGTGGGGAACCTATAAATGGACTTGGACAGGCGACTTTAATGGGGATGGACTGACGGACATCGCATCAGCAAGAGGTAGTAACGTTTATATGAAGTTGTCTAATGGCAATGGTTTTGACGCAGCAACGTGGACTGTACCTGCGCAGTGGGGAAGCTATTTATGGACTTGGGTGCAAGATTTTAACGGGGATGGGCTGACGGATATTGCATGTGCAAGTGGTAGTAATGTTTATATGAAGTTGTCTAATGGTAATGGCTTTGAAGCAGCAACATGGACTGTACCTGCGCAGTGGGGAAGCTATAAATATACTTGGGTGCAAGATTTTAACGGGGATGGTCGCCCAGATATCGCATCAGCAAGTGGTAGCAACGTTTATATGAAGTTGTCTGAAAGCTTTGTTGTGGATAAATTAAACTCGATCTCCAACGGCCTAGGCGGCAGTACCCAAATCGAGTATACGCCTTCTTCATCTTGGCAGAATACCTATCTGCCACAGGGTATGGTGCTACAAACAGTTTCGGCTTTGACCACAGACGATGGGCGTGGCAATGTCTTTACGACTAATTACCAGTATGAAGGCGGGTTGTGGTCCAATACAGACAAACGCTTTTTAGGTTTTAGAAAGGTTACCTCAGTTATCGATGCGCAGGGTAATTATACAGAAACTTATTATCATCAAAAAGAGTGGTCAACCAGTAAACCCGAATACACTTATTTTAAAAACAACCAGGGAGATTTGTATAGTTACAGTCATTATCGCTATCAGGAAAATACTGCGCCTCCATACACCTCGCTGTTAACTGAGCGTTGGGATTATGAGTGCAATCTGAGCGAAAATTATCGTCGAAGTTTAGTTCAGTTTGCTTATGATGAGTACAGTAATGTGATCCACGCGTATGAGTATGGAGACTACGATCGAAGTGGCGACGAAAAGACCACGATTCGAGGCTATGTGCCCAATCATGAGGCCTATGTTATGGGGTATCCTGCTTATGAAAATGTCTATGCGGGGATTGGTACGGATGGGGCTCTCATACAACAAGTTATCAATTTTTACGATAACAACACTGCCTATACGCAGGCACCCAAAATGGGCAAAGCAACCGAAGTTCGTAAATGGAATAGTGCTACGGGAGATTATGTCTCCACCAAAATGAGCTACAATTCATTTGGCAAATTGATACAACAAACGGATGAACGTGGGTTTTTATCCAGCATAGAATATGATTCGACGTACAACTATTTTCCAGTTAAGGCAACTAATGCGCTCGGTCAAGAATCCACGCGCGAGTGGAATTACGTTATGGGGCAAGAAATTGCGGCGACAGATGCGAACGGTGCGCGTACAGAAAGTGCATATGATCCTTTAGGACGAATCACCCATCTAACTTATCCTGATGGGGCTGTCGTAGAAACGCAGTACCTAGATTGGGGGGATCCTCATATGCAACGGGTCCGTACAATCAAGCCTGATGGGAGTGTTGATGGGCTGTGGAGTGAAGCCTTTCAAGATGGGCTTGGTCGCGTTTATAAAACCGTTGATGAAGGCGGTACTATTCAAGAGAAAATTTACAGCTCGACTGGCAGTCGCGTGTGGAAGGAATCGTTACCTTATCGTAGCGGCGAGATTCCGCAATGGACTCATTACAGTTATGATGGGGCCAATCGCGTACGCACCGTGACACAACCAGATGGTGCGCGCTCGGAAATAGTTTACGCGAATGACGAAACCGGGCAGCCCTACGAAGCGACTTATGATGAAGTTGGAAACGAAAAGGTTATTTGGAAAAATGTAAACGGTAATGTATTGGAACTAAGAGAAAGGAACGGTGCTGACTATTACCATACCAATTACGAATACAATCTTTTGGGGTATTTGACGCGTAGTGTGGACGATCAAAATAATATTTCGACCTTTGAATGGGATTCGCTTGGTCGCAAGTTAGTTAGCAACGATCCTAATTTGGGACAGTGGACCTACAGTTACGACAATGGTGGGCTATTGCTCAGCCAGACGGATGCGAAAGGGCAAACCCTGACTTTTACGTATGACGCCTTAGGGCGTATGTTAAGCAAAAATTACCCAGATTCTTCACAGGTAAAATGGCATTATGATGAGCCCGAACATGGTGCCTCGATAGGCCGCTTGACGCGCGTAGAATATCCAAATGGCCAAAAAAGCCAAATTTGGGATATCAAAGGCCAGGTGATTCGTTCATCCCAAACTGTCAGCGGAACCTCTAAAACAATGCTGCAAACTTATGACGCATTGGGGCGCATAGCCACCGTGACTTATCCAGATGGAGAGCTCCTTACGCATTATTATAACGATGCGGGACAGTTAGATGCCATTCCTGGGTATGTTAACAAGCTGACCTGGAGCTCAGTGGGCCAGCTAGAATCGATGACCTATGCGAATGGGGTAACCTCAAAATTTGATTATGATGGTAAGCGCTACTGGTTAAAAAATTCAGTCGTCAGCAACGCGAGTAATGAGGAGCTTTATCAGGCGAGTTATGCCTATGATGCGGCTGCTCGTATTCAAGAAGTGTCCTCCACGAGCCATCCATTGATGAATGTTCAGTATCAGTATGATGCGCTGAATCGATTGCTGCAAGTGAGTGGAGCGCAAGAGCAAAGCTTTCAGTATGATGCCATTGGGAATATTACTGAGAATTCTGCAATTGGATCGTACTCCTATGGAGAAAATGGTGCCGGGCCTCATGCCGTCACAAGCTTAAGCGCCTATGCTGACAACCCGTCACCTGTGAATCCATCGCAGCCTTTATTGAGCCTGAATGAAATTCAGACTTTATTAACTCAAGCTCAATGGGATATTGCCAGCTTGCAGGCGACTTGCAGTCCGGATTCTATTAGTCGAGAGGCTGCACTGAATGTTTTGAATCATGTGTCCCCGACCGGTGTTCAGGCTGCCGAAGTAAATGCTTACACTGGCACGCTTGAATATGATGCTAATGGGAACATGACGCATGGTCTTGGACGACACTATGTTTGGGATTACGACAATCGGTTGACTTCAGTGACGCAAGCTGGCAAGAGCAGTACTTTCCTCTATGACGCAGATGGCACGCGTATTCAAAAAAATAGCTCTAGTGGTGTCACACGCTATTTTGGATCACGCATAGAAGAGGGCTCAGAAGGCCTTGTTAAATATTACTATGCCGGGCCTATATTGGTGGCTAAGCGAGTGGATGGTCAGAAAACATTCTATCACGGAGATCATCTTGGTTCTATACGTCTGATGACTGGCGACGAGGGCACTGTCGTGAAATCTTATGATTATTCCGCATTCGGAGAGCTTATTAAGCAAAGTGGGCATGCTACGAATACACGAGCATACACTGGACATATTCACGATACGGAAAGTGATCTCACTTATATGCAGGCACGCTATTACGATCCCGTGCTGGCACGTTTTATTTCCGCGGATACCATTGTGCCAGATGCTCTGAATTCGCAGGCACTCAATCGCTATTCGTACGTTTACAACAATCCAATACTCAATACGGATCCTACCGGGCATGCACCCGTGGCAGCGGCTGTTGCCTCCGCCGTAGCGGTGGGGGCATCTACTGCCTCCACATGGGTGGCTGCGACTGCCTATGTTGGCGCTGGCATAAGTGTTGCCGGCTATTTAACAGAAGATCCGACTTTATCCACAATTGGTGCAGTTATGACTGGAATTGTCGGAGGTTTTTCTGGGGCTGGTACTTTCTCTGGCTTAAAAGGTGCCAGTGGGAGTATTATTGGAGGTAGTCTTGGCTATGCGACTTCACCCTTGAGTCCGCTGGATCCCGGGGTTAAGCAGGCTGTCGGATGGGCCTTCAGTGCGTACGGATCGTTTTCAAAGCATGGATGGAACTTCAAGACTGGGACTCAATTTATTTTACATCAATCTAGCAACCATGCCGCTCAGTTGGGCGTGAATCGACTTGCAAAAAGCATGGGGCTCGATTCGCGCCAATTAAACTCGGCTTTTACAATTGTTTCGTTCATTGGCAATGAAATTACAGACACCCGTTTGCATATGAACCACGTCGACGATAATGGGGTTGTCGGTAACAAGATTGAGGGCATGTTTACACGTAAAAAACACAAGCTTGCTGCTGGCGTTAGCTTTGACGTCGTTGATGTCATACTTGGCTTTCAGGGGCTTCCCACTGCAACATGTTTTGAGTACTTACGTGATGCAAATCACTCTCTGCCCTTATTGGCACATAGTTTGGGTACCTTAAATGCTAATAATCTTACTGGGTGGCATATTCCGCAAAATACTGTGGCTCTTTATTCACTACCAATAGGTAATGCAGGAGCTCCCGGAGTCTCTGTCAATAATGGTGCCAAGGATTTTGTGAATGGATTTAAACTCAGCAAATTTCTGAATCCTTATCAAAATACACTAAAACAGGCACAACAAAATCTCTTTAATGCACACACAGATGGGTATCAGCGCAACTTTTAGCCTTCTTTTTTATGAAAACTTTTTTTACCAAGCGTCTTTACAAAGTACTAATCCTTTGCTTTGTGATGCTCGCTTTCTACTTAATATGGGAATGCCGGCAAGTGCCCGAAGGGATGCCTGCTGAGCGGCCGATAACAGATGTTGCACCAGCGCCTCCGAAAGTTGAGCAGACAAGGCGTGAACTCGTTACCCTCAAAAAAGGGTCCTTCGCCAACATCCCAAAGGATGCCGGGAAGATACAATCACAACTCCCACCTGCTGAGTTGATGGACCTAAGAAGTCCCCCACGCTGGACGCAGCTGATTGCCCATCCCCAGCTAAATCCAAGCCCACCGGACGTACATGCCACTCCAGCGATACAGGTCGATTCGCGGCGTCAGACACAATAAATGAGCTTGTGGGTTGCTTATAATTCGCAAATAGATTGCGTGTTCGCTCTGCGTGCTCGTGTTACCATGTTGGGATGCTTTTTTTACGACCATGTCATGCTGACAATAAGCGCGTATTGCAGTATCAGCGATCATGATGCAGCTTAGCTTTATCAAAAAGTATGCAGCTATTTTAGTTGCCGCATTTTTAATGGTGCTGGCGGCACCACCATTGGATTACTGGCCACTTGCTCTTTTTGCTTTGGTCCCTTTTTTGTTTGGGCTGTCCGCGCTTTCCATCTCTGTGGCTTTTTTTCATGGTTGGTTTTTGGGTATTTTGATCTATGCAGGAACGAGCTATTGGTGGGTGCCCTTATTGCAGGATTTTGCGCAGCTTTCTCTACTTTCGAGTTTGGCAATTTCTGTATTATTAATTGCTTATCAGGCCTTAGTATTCGCTTTATGGGCTGCTGTGACTCAATGGTTAACGCTGCGGAAAAGTGTTTCAATTTATTTGGCAGCGCCACTTACTTTTTTGATATTTGAAAGTTTTTTACCTTTCTTCTTTAAAGCTCACTTAGCGATTACAGTGTGGAAAGTGTGGCCGCTGACTCAGGTCGCTGAATTTGGGGGTACAGCAGCTGTTTCTGGTCTGCTGGTGTTGATAAATACTGTCTTTTGTGGATGTATTCAAAGCTATCGTTCAATGGGTAAGGTTAAGTTGGCTATTAATTTTAGTGCATGGCCTTGGGCATGCTGTATACTCATATTTATTTTAATTTTTAGCGGCGTGCGTCATTATCAGCTGCTAGATGAGCAGCAAAATGCAGCAACTTTAGAGGTGGGGGTTTTACAGCCTAATTTTGGGATTGTGTCGCTTGCAGAGCGTCAACATCGGGGCGCATATTTCCAGAGTATTTTGCAACAAGCCTCTAGGCGCTTGCGAGACTCAGGGGTTGATTTGCTCCTGTGGCCGGAATCAGCTTGGCCTTACCTTTGGGATCGTTCGATGCAGACTAGCTTTCCTGCTGGACATCCTTGGGAAATTTTAGAGGGTTCTACGCCGGCTATTTTGATGGGCACTCTTAGTCACGATTTTGGACGTAAGTCAGTTTACAATAGTGCAGTTTTAATTGATCGCAATCGCCGTATTGTTGGTATTTATGATAAGCAAGATTTATTGCCGTTCGCTGAAGCCATTCCGCCGTGGTTTCGGTACTGTTTTCCTGATTCGGTCCAAGCCGTTAGGGCTGCAATTCCAGAGTGGCCAGATTTGTTAAGCGGTGCAGGTTCGCAAGTGCTTGCCACTAAAGATTGGACTGTAGGCGTGTATTTGTGCTCTGAAGACTTGTTGCCAGATCCGCATACTGAAATAAACCGTTCAAAGGCTGATTTTCTAGTTTCGCTTTCCAATGATGCTTGGTTTCTGAACAAGGCTGCAGCATTGCAGCATTTTGCCTTGTCTAGTTTTCGTGCTATTGAGCATCGTCGCCCACTTATTCGAGCAAGTAATACCGGTTACTCTGGTATGTTTGATGCTCTGGGACGCGTGCAAATTATGGGCGACTGGACCGCAGCGATTAACGTGGAGAAAAAAGAGCCAGCGGAGTTGTTATCGGTAACACTTGAGATTGGTCGACTGTCTCCATACTGGGGCCAGTTACGTCCTTATAGCGCTTACATAGCGATTTTAGTTGTCGTATGCACTGTCATTCTTAACTGTGCGCGTCGAAACCATTTAAAATGACCGTATCTGATTGCCCATGCCTTCTTCCTTTTTAACTTTTGGACTGTGCTTGTTCGCTCTTTTGTTGTGCAGTTGTACTACGGTGAACTATCGCTTGATTGATACCACTGCATCAACTGGCGTGCAGATTGTCGAGGCGCCCGCGACTGAGGAGGCGGTCTTCTATCGTGATCATATTAGTGATAAGTCGGGAATCATCAGGACCTATGTAAGTCTGAAGCCAACGCTGCCCATGTATCTCAAAGAAAAAGTCGAAGCGGAGTTTGATTTTTCGGTGACCGCTTTGCGGGTGCTCAAAACAGGATCTGATCGATGGCTAGAGTACAGGCGTAGGACCTTTTGGGACTACATTTTTTCACCACCTCGCTTTTGGGGTTTGCGCATTATTATAGACTTGGAGACAGATCAGGCCAGTGTGAATGGTCGCTATGAAATGCAGTCACAAAGCTTTGAAGAGAATCCAGGTTATTTAAGATTTTATGCGAGAGCAAGCCCCTATGACGCTGCGATTCAAAACGTGCAGGTTGGACGCCCTGGTTATGATCCCACGCTCTCTTTTAAGGAAGAACGTACACTCCGTGCGGGACTGCTCGCTTATCGGCGTGCTTATTTTGTACAGCAGTACTTAGATGATGTCTGCGATCAGTTGATTGAGCAAATAAAACGCCGTTTGCAAGGCTAAGGCACAGCTGCCGAGACTGAAATGCAAGGGAGGGGGACTCAGCCAAAGGACTTTTTTAGGGCTGTGGAAAAGTAGTGGACTGAACTGTAGCTGAGTTGGTCCGCGCTGGGGCGGGCTATGTCATTAGAGCGATTTTAGTTGTCGTATGCACAGCCATTCTTAACTGTGCGCGTCGAAACCATTTAAAATGACCCTATCTGATTGCCCATGCCTTCTTCCTTTTTAACTTTTGGACTGTGCTTGTTTGCTCTTTTGTTGTGCAGTTGTACTACGGTGAACTATCGCTTAATTGATACCACTGCATCAACTGGCGTGCAGATTGTCGAGGCGCCCGCAACTAAGGAGGCGGTCTTCTATCGTGATGATGATTGTCGGAGATTAGGCGACTTTTACACGACCTATGTGAGTCTGAAGCCAGCGCTTCCCTTCTATCTCAAAGAAAAAGTTGAAGCGGAGTTTGATTTTTCGGTGACCGCTTTGCAGGTGCTTAAAACAGGATTAGCTCTATGTTTAGAGCGTGAGCGTACGACCTTTTGGGACTACATTTTTTCACCACCTGGCTTTTGGGGTTTGCGCATTGTTATAGACTTGGAGACAGATCAGGCCAGTGTAAATGGGCGCTATGTACTGCAGGCACAAGCATATGCAGACGTACAAAGCAGATGTACACCGTACGACGCTGCCATTCAAAACTTAAGAGTCGGACGCCCTGGTTACGATCTCTCACGCTCTTTTAAGGAAGAACGCACGTTGTATGGTGGACTGCATGCGTATCGACGTGCTTATTTTGTACAGCAGTACTTAGAGGCTGCCTGCGAGCAGTTGATTGAGCAAATAAAGCTCCGTTTGCAAGGCTAAGACACAGCTGCCGAGACTGAGACGCTGGGGGGCAAGCCGCCAATGTTTAGAACGGCAGCTTTTTACCCGGCCGTAGTGCTATCCGCTTGGCAGGACTGAAGCCAGACTTGGGGGGCCAAGCCAAAGGACTTTTTAAAGGCTCGCGAAAAGTAGTGGACTGAACTGTAGCCGAGTTGGTCCGCGGTTTCGCTGATGGTCAAATGGCCGTTTTGTAGCAGGTCTTTGGAGCGATTTAAGCGCATTAAATTATGGTATTCACGGGGGGAGTAGCCTGTTTGGCGTTTAAAGGCGAAACGAAAGCTG
>Ga0213867_1001520_pt1 | contig 10373 bp, 7 predicted proteins | sample PICome_12_FD_160120 | JGI IMG/M metagenome (GOLD analysis project Ga0213867, IMG submission 160120) | Coastal seawater microbial communities near Pivers Island, North Carolina, United States - PICO540 | ecosystem: Environmental > Aquatic > Marine > Coastal | place: USA: North Carolina | collected... | reverse complement strand
CCACCACTGGTCCTTTGAATGCTTTCATGCGGGCACGTCACGCTTGGTCTGACGGAAGGTCATCCGCCGTCTTGTCGGACACCGAAACCAGCTGCTGAAGCTGGGCGAGCTCTGCAGAGGTAAAATCCCGCCATTCACCACGGGGAAGATCCAGTTCCATGTGCATGATGCGAACCCGCTTGAGGCGCACCACGTTGTAACCGAGGTGCTCGCACATGCGCCGAATTTGGCGGTTTAACCCCTGGGTCAGAATGATGCGGAAATTGCGCGGACCTGTCTGCTCGACTTCGCAGCGGCGGGTCACCGTGCCGAGTATTGGAACACCCCCTGACATGTCCGCAACGAAAGTGCCCCGAATGGGGCGGTCCACCGTGACATGATACTCCTTCTCGTGGTGGTTGCGGGCGCGCAGCACTTTGTTGACGATGTCACCATCGGAGGTCAAGAAAATGAGCCCTTCACTCGGCTTGTCCAGCCGGCCGACTGGGAAAATCCGACGCGGATGACCGATCGCATCGATGATGTTGTCCTTTTCACGCTTCTGGTCCGTCGTGCACACGATGCCCACCGGCTTGTGATAGACGATGTAGACATGGTCTTCGGCTTTGGTGGGCTGCCCGACGGCCTGCCCATCGACCTCCACGACATCTCCAGGCATGACCTTGGTGCCCAACTCCGGGAGCTGGCCGTTGATTGCAATCCTCCCTTGCTCGAGGAGCTTGTCTGCCGCGCGGCGCGAACAATATCCTACCTCGCTGAGGTACTTGTTGATTCGAATGCCTGCGTTGGCGTCCATGGTGCAAAGAACGGCGAGTCGAGACTCAATCCATCAGCACCCAGCGCCAGCGGCTGCCATCCGCCAAGGTCAGGACATACACCCCGGATTCGAGCCCGTCCCGACAGAGACCATTGGACCGACCAAAACTGCGCCGCAACCGCCCTTGGGCGTCATACAGCGTGCCGGATTCAGGCTCGCCACTCCACTGCACGCATGCCTTCGAAGGGTTGGGCCCCATGGTGCGCGCCTCGCGCTCGGCCACGCCGCCCGCATCGAGAATGATCGCATAGTTGTTGGTCGAGTTGGCCGTAGGCGTGGCAAACCAAACCCAATAGTCGGCACCGTCCGGATAGCGCCCCAACGACGCGTCTTGCTCAGACAAGCCAAAGGCAAAGAAGTCGAGCAGTACCCACACCTCCTCGGCAGCATTCCACTCAAACAAGGCGATTTCATCTCCGGTCGAAGACAAAGTGAACGGCGCGTGGTACGGCCCTTGTTCAGGATCATTGTCCGCCCAGTAGAACGCCCAATCACCTGGCGCCAGCGTGCCTTCCGGCAAAGCGTATTTGTTGGGTACACTGAGGTTGTCCGTAAGGTACTTTCCGCCCAGCTCAATGGGGGCAGAGCCCGCATTGAACAGCTCCACCCAATCGTCGAATTCACCGAAGGCATCCGACACGTTGTTGGCGTTGGAACTCATCAACTCATTGACCACCAAGTCTGAAGGAGAAAGGCCCACTGTAGCAGTGACTGGCTCACAGGGCAACCAACGCTCCAAACCGGCACTGCTGGTCGCCTCAACTTGATAGTCCACTGTGGTCCAATTCCATTGGATGGGCACTTTGATGCCCCAAGTGCCGTCCCCAGCCTGGCGGTCGCCGTGTTCTCCATCGTCGTACATCACAAAAGGCTGCGGGCCATTGCCAGGATCAACCCAACAGGTCACTTCCAGGTCGTCCCCACCGCCGTCCACGATGGCCCTGACCCTCAAGGAATCCAATACCGGTGCATTGTCCTCCAACTCGTGGGCAATCAAAACAGACCCTGTCTCATCGAGCTGGTTATACAGGGCATAACTGCGGTTGACCAACCAGGTGTTGATGCCGTACTCCACATGTCCCCCAGAGGCCTCGCTGGTGGCGGACTCGAAATCTTCGAACTCAAAACCAAAGCTCAACGGGTAGTAGGTGTCTGCGGCCACATGGGGGGAGAGCATCTCCATGCGCGGATCGAGGAAAGCACTGACGCTGTCTGGGTGTGCGTGTACAACCATGACCTCCGAGAGGTAGTGGGTGTACCAATCTCTGTATTCGGGAACCTCCATAAGCCTGTCGTACAAAGGCCGGCTTTCTGTAGCCCAATCGTAAGGGTTGCGGGACTCCCAGTCGCCATTGACCCAGTCGATGCCCCAGGTGTTGTCCAGGTCGTAAGGGATGTAATCGAAGAGCCCGGTTTGCGGATTGTGGTAGAGGTAGAAGTTGTTCTTGTTTCCAGTGTAGCCATCCCAATTGCCACTGATGACGTCCACGGCCATTACCTTGAGAAAGTCGGCCACATTGAACACCTCCTCGATGGCGCATTTGAAGTCCGCCTCCGGCGTGTTGTTCAGGACATCAATGAACGCCGCCAGGTCCGTGTAATCGTCCTCCTCGGTATTGGTCTTGAGCTCATAAGCCCTGCGGCCATTGACTTCAAACTTGTAGTCATCGGGGTATGGCCCCACGTATTCCAAGTCAGCGGGCCACAGGCATTTGTAGAAGTTCCCTCCGTCTTTGTCGTAGTACTCCTCCACGAACTCTTCGTCCATGTGTTCGGTGTTGACGTAGACCCCCATGTATTCGCCGTTGAGCATGAGCTTCACCATGCTCGTGCGAGATCCTGTCAGGCCCATCTGACGGAGAATGTGCCAGCTCAATGCGGCCCTGAGGATAGAAGGGTCGTTCTGGTTGGCGTTGAGGTTGAGCTTTTCCAAGTCTGCGAACTTCTGACCGGGAATGAACGCGTTCAAATCCACCTTGAAGCTCTTCTTGGGCGCAGTCAACGAGGTGTTGCCCCTCAACCGCACCGCCACCGTATCGATGAGGGTATCGAGCACAGCAGATTGGTAACCAATCGTAGCAGGAAATGAATTGCTCGAAGCATAGTCGGTATCACCAAACAACATGGCCTCCGCACTGTCGGGATCCATGGTGATGACCACGGTGGCCACCTCATCCTGCAAAAACACGGGGCCGTATGGTGGAATGTCCGTTTGGGCTGACATGGGCGCGGCCGCGCCCCACCACAACACCCATGCAAACGCACCGATGCTCCGCAGTTTTGAAGACAGGTTCATGCGGCAAAATTACGCGGTGAACGCTGCGCTTTGAGGCGCCCCTTTGCACGGTTCTCATCACCCCTGTATTGGCACCATCGGCAGGCCATTCAAATCGGGTTTACCTTGGAGGCATGGTCCGCAAGGTGATGTGTTGGGTGTTGGCGTTGACGGGCACACTCCTGTTGTCGGGCTGCTCCAAAGAGCAACAGCCTGGCCTGGAAGACCCTGAAGAAGTGAGGCTTCCGTCCCTCCCAGATGCACTCTACCCCTATTCGGAACAAGGTTTTCCCGAATCTTGGCAAAACGATCCTGGGCTCGCTCTTTTTGGCGGAACTGGAGACTTGGAGGGCATTACAGATGCTGGCGCCACCTTGGGACGTGTGCTCTTTCACGATGCGCAACTGTCGGCCGACAATACCGTGTCTTGCGGCAGTTGCCACCAACAAGAACACGCCTTTGCCGATGTGGCCGTCGGCTCGCTGGGCATCACATCGACCCCCTTACATCGGAACACGCCTGGCCTCTTCAACTTCCGTTATCAGAGCCGGATGTTTTGGGACTTGAGGGTGTTTGGACTCGAAAACCAGGTATTGCAACCCATCGGACACCCCGATGAAATGGGCATGGACCTCTCTGACTTACCGGACAAGCTGGCGGCATTGCCATACTACCCTGCTTTGTTTGAGGCGGCCTTCGGAGACTCCGTTGTGAACCTCGAAAGGATCACGGCAGGCTTGGTTCAGTTCCTCCAATCCATTCGCTCCTACCAAAGCCGCTATGACGCGGGATTGGCCAATGACTTTGCCGACTTTACGCCCAGTGAGTTGCTCGGAAAGGAGGTCTTTTTTAGCGGCGAAACCCGCTGCAACCAATGCCACACGAGCCGGAACTTCTTCTCCAATCAGGGCTTCATCAATGGACTGGAACTCGATTACGCGGCGGCGGGGGACGGCGGCATAGGTGCCCTCACGGACAATGCGTCGGACGACGGACGCTTCAAAACGGCATCCCTGCGAAACATCGGCCTGACCGCCCCATACATGCACGATGGCCGGTTTTCCACGTTGCGGGAAGTGGTGGACTTCTACAGCGACAACATCGTGCAGCACCCTTACTTGGATGAGCGCCTGTCGGACAATGGCATTGGCCCTCCTGGACAGGAGCCCTACCAATTGGCATTGTCGGAACTGGAGCGGGAAGGACTGGTTGCATTTCTGCACACGTTGTCCGACACCGTGATCACGGTGGATCCTGCACTCTCTTCGCCCTTCTAGCCGGCGAGACCCCGCTCGTCGGGAATGAAAACGCGAAAGGTCGACCCCACACCCACTTCCGATTCCACATCGATCCAACCGTTGTGCTCCTCCACCACACGCATGACATGGCTCAGGCCCAGCCCTGCACCTTCTCCTTGAAGCGTGAGCCGACGAAACGGATCAAATAGGGACGACCTGTGTTCCGAGGCGATGCCCATTCCGTTGTCCCCCACAGAAAACAGCCAACCAGAAGCCGTACGCTCAGCATTGAGCGTCACTATGACGGGTTCTTCCGCTCGTCCGTACTTGATGGCATTTTCGATCAGGTTACCCAAAATGACCCGCATGCCAACCCTTGCCGCTTTGATGCTGGGCATCGCACCGATACTCAGATGAGCGCCTGTGCGCCGAAGCAAACACCGCAAGTCTGACTTGATTTCTGAGGTCAAGACTGTAAGGTCCACCCATTCCATCCGCTGCCCTCCGCCCAAGCGGGCGAATTCGAACAACTCATTGACCAGGATTCTCAACCGGTCTGCAGAACTGTGCAACCCCCGCAACATCTGCTTCCTCTCCTCAACCTCCAGCACCTCGTCTTCAGCCAACATGTTGGCGCAGCTCGCTACGTTGAGCAACGGCTCTTTGAGGTCGTGCGCCACCATCATCGAGAAACGCTTCCAATGGTCCTCGTATTGGCCATTTGGCGCTGAGCGTTCATGACCTGACGCCTTGTTTGTTAGGGTAGATTGTTCCATATCGCCATGATATTTCGGCTACCGCGCGAAAGTACCTGAAGGCTTGAATTGTCTGAGCATGCGGGCGGTCCCTGTGGCCCATGACCGGCCTGTTTCACACCGAAAGACCACTTAAATTGAGCAGGTTACGCTCATAATTTCCCGCATTCTATTTGGTCGGAAAGAATGCTCCTACACAGCGCGGAAAATGGGTTAATCCCCCGAACCTGATATCACCACGCGCTTTTCGACGACCACGGTCCGGTCCGGTGAACCTGCCGCTGTGGTGGTGTCCTCCATTTCTACTTCCACCTCGACCTGGTCGCCATTGCGCACCCATTTCACAGTTCCCCCTGGAATGGTCAAGACCGTATCTGACCCGAGGCCCGACTCATCGAGGGACTGAATGATCATGTGCACGTCCTCATTTGGCATGTCGCCTTCCAATTCGTGGGCCATGTCCAATACGAAGGCTCGGCTCCCACTGTGCGGAGTCTCGCAGGTTGGCGCTGTCACCCTTCCCAAGGCAAAACCAATCATGGCGAAGGCGGCGGCAATCAAGAGGCTGGCATTCTGTTGCATGGTGCAATATCACGCTGATTTGGGCAACATTTCAACTGTTTCTGCGTAAGGCAATCCATGCGGTCCAAACGAACGTTCGACACCCTCATTCTGGAAGGAGGAAGTCTGAGGTGCGCCTTTACAGCGGGTGTACTGGACACTTTTGCCGTGGTAGGGTATGACCGTTTCCAACAGTATTACGCCGTTTCCGCAGGCACCATGGCGCTGACCTCCTTTCTGTCTGGCCAGCGCAAACACTTCATCGACGTGGCCTGTCACATGGTCGAAGACGGTGAATTCATCCGGTTTTCCTCCGCTTTCAAGGAGGAGGGGATGATGAACCTGGCCCACCTGTTCGACCACGTTCGCCGGAACAGACCGTTGGACATCGCGGCCGCAGCAGCGGCGGCCCAGGGCAAAGAAGTGCGCATGGTCACCACCGACTTCGATACCGGAAAACCGCTGTATCTCAAGCCCGACGCTGACAACTGGCTGCGCATCATGTGGGCCTCCTCCACGTTACCCATGGTCACCCGCGGCCGGATTAAGGTGGAAGACCGGTGGATGTTTGATGGCGGCATTGCTGATGCACTTCCGCTGCAAGCCGCCCTCGATCGCGGCTCACGCAACATTCTGGTCATCCGAACGCGCCCTTCCGGAGTCCATATCGAGAAAGGATGGATGGACACCTTCGCCACTTATTGGTACCGTGACAACCCCGCCATTGTCGCCCTGTACAACGATGGCCACACGACGTACAACGAGACTGTGGACCGCTTGGCATCCGGAGGAGAAGGGCGGGCGCAATGGACTGAAATTGCGCCTCTGACCCCACTGAGATCAGATGGTTACCGGGTCAATGCAGGCTATCTGCTCCAGGACTACCACCACGGCATGGCCAGTGCTCTTGATTGGCTCGATTCCGCCCAATAAGGCCCTACCATGGTCATTTTGAGGCCATGAGTTGGCGCACTTGGTCGGGGGTTTTGAATCGCGTCTAACTTTGCGGCGATTCACCTAAGCCCAACATCATGCGCAAGCTGTTCACTTTGGCCTTGCTGGCCGCCTCCTCTTCCGCTGTTTTCTCACAGTGTGACCAATTGTTCATCTCCGAGTACATCGAGGGATGGTCCAACAACAAAGCCATCGAAATCTACAACCCGACTGGTGCTGCCATTGACATGTCAGACTACCGCCTCGAGCGTTACTCCAATGGCGCTACCGCTTCTGACGAAAACCAGAAAGTAGACCTGAGCGGTACGATTGAACCCAATGATGTACTGGTCTATGTGCTCGACAAGCAGGACCCCGACGGCGTCGATTTCGAAGCCCCAGTATGGGACGAGCTGGCCGAAAAGGCAGACGTTTGGCTCTGCCCAGTGTATGCCGAGAACAACGCGATGTACTTCAATGGCAATGACGCCATGGTACTCCGTCAGATTTCCACCAATACCGTCATGGACATCTTCGGTGTCATCGGTGAGGATCCCGGTTCAGCGGGATGGGACGAAATCACACAAAACCACACCCTTGTGCGCCGGCCAGAAGTCACCACAGGTGATGTGGTCGCCACCGATGCTTTTGACGTCCTCGCAGTATGGGACTCATTGGAAGTCAACACCTTTGACGAGCTCGGCCAGCACGTTTGCGATTGTGTCGTGAGCGTAGATGAAGCCAACCGCTCTGCTTTCAAGGCCTTCCCGAACCCCACGACAGGCAACCTCGCCATCACCATGTCTTCTCCCATGCGCACGCTCGTGTTGCGCAACATGGCTGGCATGGAGGTGCGCCGAATCGCTGCCAACAGCGCTGTGCGCTTCGACCTCGATTTGGCGGACCTCGCTGAAGGCACCTACTTCGTGGAGGTACAACTCGCCAATGGTGCAGTGCATCACCGGAAGGTGGTCAAGCACTGATCTCCGCAGTTTTAAGCGACCATGAAGTCTTTTTTCGCACTGGCCTTTGCCATCGGCATGGGCATGTTGTCGGCCGTCCACGGGCAAAACTGCTCCGTGTCCGGCACGGTAACAGACGGTTTTACGGGAGAGCCCCTGATTGGGGCCTATGTGAAAGCCGGGGATGTCATCGCCCCTACAGACATCGATGGTCGCTATGAACTGAGTCTTCCGCAAGGCGATGGGACCATCGTGTTCTCATACATCGGGTATGAGACCCTGCAGAAGCAAGTGAAGCTCAATGGCGCTACCGTCACGGTCAATGCCAAGCTGGAATCCATGGTCCTCGATGTGGCCGTGGTCGCCGCTGACCTGGCCATCGACCGGAAAACACCGGTGGCCTTTACCAACGTCTTGCCCGCCCAAATCCAGGAGGAACTGGCAGGCCGGGACTTGCCGATGATCCTCAACTCCACCCCCGGCGTCTATGCTACCCAGCAAGGTGGCGGTGACGGGGATGCGCGGGTAACCATTCGCGGATTTGACCAGACCAACTTGGCCGTCATGGTCGATGGTGTTCCCATGAACGACATGGAGAACGGCTGGGTTTACTGGAGCAACTGGGCAGGCCTTGACCTCGTGGTGCGGACCACCCAAGTCCAGCGCGGACTCGGTGCGAGCAAGTTGGCCATCCCCTCCGTAGGCGGTACCATCAACATCCTCACGGGCGGCGACGAGAGCGGCAACGGGCGGTTGACCTACCTCTCTGAAATGGGCAACTATGGCTATTTCCGCAACAGCTTGGCCGGTGTGTTCGGCAGTCAGGAAAAAGGCTTCTTGCACTTTGTGGGCTCCTACCGGACCAACCAGGGATTTGCTTCAGGCCTCGAGTCCGAAGCATACGCCTACTACCTGAAGGGCCGCAAGACCATGGGCAACCACAACGTAAGCTTTACGGCCTTCGGTGCACCGCAGCGCCACGGCCAGCGCTCCTATCAAATGCAGGTGCATGAATTTGACGCCGACTTGGCCAACGAATTGACCACAACCGAAGGCCAAGACCAGTTACAGGGCATCCTGGATGGGGCTGATGAAACGGACCTCGTCTCCAGAGGAAGGGGCTTCAACGAATTCATGGTCAACTACGATGAAGTCTACTACAACTTCAACGAGTCCACAGGACAGATCGACACCACATATGGTGAAAGCCGGAGGTACAATTCCCGCCAGAACTACTACTTCAAGCCCATTTTCACGGTGCGCGACGTATGGGCCATGAGCGACAAGTCGACCTTGACAACCACCGCCTACGCGAGCTTCGGTACCGGTGGTGGAGAGGCCTTGGCCAGCACGCCAGGTACGCGTTTGGAGGACGGAACCCTGGACCTGCAGCCCACCTGGGATTCTCACCAGCTCTTCGAGTTTGGGCCCAATGGGCTCAATGTGGACGCCAACGGCGAACGCAAGGGCTCCAACTTCATCCGGATCGCCCACAATGACCACCGCTGGTATGGCGCCTTGAGCAATTTCACGACGGACATCAGCGACGAGTTGAACTTCAGTGCGGGAGTTGACGCGCGGCACTATACCGGCAGCCACTACCGCACCATTGGCGATATGTTTGGCGCGGATTACTACGACGCCCCTGACGACCGTCGGGACCAGAACGCCGACTTCGACGCCCCGCTGCGTGAAGGCGACAAGTACTTCTACTACGACGATGGTCAAGTGGCCTGGGGTGGATCGTACGTGCAGCTCGAGTGGGACAAGCTGAACCACAGCGCTTTCGTCAACGTCTCCGGTGCCCAAAGCTGGTACCGCGGCATCGACTATTTCCGCCCTCGGGTCCTGACCTTGGATGGCACCACCTATGAGGTCCGCTCTACGGACGAATGGCGGGTCCTCGGCGAGAACAGCTGGAATACCGGCGCCCTGGCCGATGGGACTGAACTCACAGCGGATCATCCTGACCTGCAGACGTATACCACCGATTGGGAGCGCTTGAACAGCTTCACCGTCAAGGCGGGCGCCAACAAGAACATCAACGAATACACCAGCGCCTATACCAACCTGGGATACCTCAGTCGGGCGCCGCTCTTCAATTCCGTCTTTGATCTCAATAACGAGGTCATCCAAGGCTATGAAAACCAGTACGTCAAGGCGGTAGAATTGGGGGTCAAGTATGCCCAAGGGCGTTTCGCCTCCAACATCAATGCTTACCGCACCGGATGGGAAAACAAAGCCGTCAACCGCTTCTACAGTGTGTCCGGATTGTGGCAAGACGCCAACCTCAGCGTGTATTCCGATACCTCGACCACGGCAGGCCGCGAAAACATCTTGTTGCTGGCGCAAGACGACCGCTTGCTGCAAGATGTGGACTGGGGCACGGAGTCCTCTACCCTGATTGAACAAGCCGACCGCAACCTGGGCTACAACTTGCTCAATGCCGATGCCGTGCACAGCGGTGTGGAGTGGGACTTCGCCTATGACGTCACCTCCAAATTGGATGTGCAGGGCGTGTTTTCATGGGGCAACTGGCGGTGGACCAGCAACGAGCGTGTCGACCTCATCAACAGTTCGGACAATGGGTTCATCACCCGAACGGACAATGGAGCGGTGGCAGACACACTGGTCAACCTCAACGGTGTCAAGGTCGGCGATGCCGCCCAGCGCCAGATTTCTGCCTCCGTCAGCTACCGTCCAAAACGCGGCACCTACCTCTCCCTCAGGAGCACCTGGTTTTGGCAGCACTATGCCGACTTCTCTCCGGGCGATGTCATCACCGAGGGCGAGCCCAAGGACGTGTGGGTCACGCCTGCTTACAACCTGATC
>Ga0213867_1001519_pt1 | contig 10376 bp, 8 predicted proteins | sample PICome_12_FD_160120 | JGI IMG/M metagenome (GOLD analysis project Ga0213867, IMG submission 160120) | Coastal seawater microbial communities near Pivers Island, North Carolina, United States - PICO540 | ecosystem: Environmental > Aquatic > Marine > Coastal | place: USA: North Carolina | collected... | reverse complement strand
TCTCTATGAAGGTATTGCATATTTTTCGATGGCGTCCATCAATGAATCATAATTTGTTCAATGAGAACCACCATGATCATGACTTGTTTCCCCAACTTTTTACTATTGGGCGAATCAAAATGAAAGCATGTAAGCATGTAAAGTTTTTTACCTATATGCAGCAATGTCTGAAATATAATCTCGAAAATGAAAAGATTACGATATTTTACACCTTATGATTCTTCTTATACCCCTGATCGGCTATCTTTATGAGAAGCCAAATATATATCGTTGATGAAAAGTGTATACGAAGAGAAATAAGGTTCATGTTGTCCGCATACACAAATGTATTACTTATGCCCTATGGATACCATAACACACTACTGATTATCTTGTACCTTTCATCATCTTCTCAGAAGAAAATTGGCATTTGAAACATAATCCATTGCAACCTTCCAAGCGTCTAGGCTGTCATCATATTGGGTAGACAACATTATGACACGTCTAAACTCTAAACCCGGATAATGGGTTTATCATGGGGTAAATAACAAAAGTCTGGCGGAGCCAAAAGAATGGATACGTCTACCTTTGAAACAAGGATATTGAATGTTCAACATATCAGTCGACGTCTGTTTGGTTTATTTACTATAACACATTTAGGAGCGGCACACAGTAATTACAATAAGAATATTCATGATGGAGATAAACTACATAGACAAGATTCATGTTTCTCCCTGATGTCCCCACAGTGTAAGTGGATTGACGATCTAATTAGTTCAAACATTTCGACGTCTACTTTTATCCACTTACTCTATTGGAAAAGTAGCGGACTATCCGCGTAATAGTAGTGTTGTTTTCTACGAAATGTTTATCGAGTTGGAAAAATTTACTGGATATTCATTCCTTGTACGGATAAACCAGTCATAAGTTTCGTATCCAGGTTAACACAGTGCGTGTGTGTCTGGAAACCTCAGAAATTGATTTAATTCACCGTTGCGATATTTGCACTCTTTAAGAGTTTTGGGAGAGTCAGGATAGAGGTTTGAGACATGTGAATAACTGACATACACTTTTCTATGTTTATGAACGAAAATTAAAAACTTCTTACTTCTTCATACCAGAAACCAACTCCAATCATCAAATACGTCGTTACAAGAAGGGATCCTTCTAACCAATTGCTCGATCCGTCCATGCAACAAAGTGCCACTATAATGATGGACATAACGTAAACAGTAAGCTCAAAATGAGGGAAGTTCAGTGTCATATCTTTATCAGCAAACCATCCATATAGTACAATAACAGGTACAACGAAGAGAGCAATTTGAACTGAACTTCCAATCGCAATTCCTAAAGCAAGGTCCATTTTGTCCTTAACTGCAACAGTGACAGCAGTGATATGTTCAACCGCATTCCCTACAATTGGCAGAACAATAAGTCCAACAAAAGTTTTGCTAATCCCACTTTCTTCTGTGAATCCATCGATACTATCGACAAGATAATCTGAAAAAATTGTCACAAGCAGAGTCATCGAAAGTAGACCGATTAATGCAACAGAAAACGGAATTGCCGGTTCTTCTTCATCTTCTCCATCAAAACAATGCGCATGGGTTTTCAGTTGAAAAATAAGTAGTTGCACGTACATGGAAATCAGAAATATGGCAGCTATTCGTGATACACTTAATACCTGAAAGATTAATGTGATATTGATGAGTTGTTATGTGTTAAATCCATAGGATTGATATGAAAGCTTCCAATGTCATAGATGAAAGTGATACTATTAAATTTTGCATTACTTACATGTTCATCTTCAATTTCATAATATGCTGCAAACGGGGTAGGTAACACGAGCGCAAGACTACTCAAAGCTAACAGTGAAATATTTGCGGACGTCGAGGTCGCATTAAATGTTTGCTCCTTTCTGTTGATTCCTCCGAAGAAAAAGCAACAACCTAAAACTAAAAGTAAGTTCGAGAAAATTGATCCAATCATTGATGCTTGTACAACCCGAATTTCACCGGCATTCAGTGCAATTATCGCGACAACTACCTCTACAACATTTCCAAACGTCGCATTGATAAGTCCGCCAATAGTCTGATTTGTATGCATCGCCAATTCCTCTGTAAAATCGCCCAATATTGACGCTAGTGGTATCATTGCTAAAAAATTTAACCAGAAAACCCAAACAGGTCCCCATTCCATGTGATAGCTTGCATATGCAAAAGGCATCGCTAACAATAGCGGGCTGACAGTTTTTGTGAAAACTATTTCAATCAAGTTTTCCATAATACTATCGTTTGCCTCTTCGTCTGATTCGAATCTTATTTTTTCAGCATTTTTACTACTGATACTGGTATTATCTTTCGACTCGTCATTACCATTATGAATGCTACCATACGGTGATAGGTTGGACACGTCCGAGTAACCTCTGTTGGTTGTAGGATTAAATGCAGCCGCCCTCCCAAACAATGAAGACATCACATTGCTTTTATGAAACGATGTCGTTTACAGTGAGCAAGATGAAGACCTGTTACATCAAAATCTTTGAAATATCAGACATTGTATAACTAACCTTCTATTAAAGAGTCCAGAATCGTAATAATTTCCATCGCTTGAACTATTGACGCTACCAGTGCCCCTGTTTTCTCTAGAGTATTTTCTGGACTGCTTTCTTGCAAGAATCACTTGACCAAATGTATTACTCATGGTTTACGAAGAGTTCGTAAGCCAACTTGATGACTCAAAATTTGTAGTAGTATATTTGATGTCTTGTCTTGATGATGGCAGGGACAAAACTGTGAAGCGATTAATACTTTCTGAAGGATATCTTAATCGAGCTCGGATGTTTTATTGTTTCCGGTACCTTTACTTTTTATATATATTGCGTTCCCGTCGATGTCAGAACGACCGTCTCGGTCTTGTTAGGCACACATTGTAACATACGTAATACGTAGTATACGTATGTACTCGTGCACATGCAATGTGCGTTCAGTGTTGAGATAAAGGGTGTGAGACACCATATATCTCAATACTGAACGCCTGTCTTCTTATACATCGCAGCATAGTTTGAAAAAAATTAGCGTTGAACCTAGAACATGTGATATGATATCTATGAATGTGTATGTACATTTACAATAAATGTACTACCATTAAATGTACATAAATTACTCGTACACATGTACCATGGATTTATATGTATATAGAATAATAGAAATACAAAGTAATGTCAATATAACGATGAAGAGGATGAGTTAAATATGTATTATACATGTAACTATAACGTAATTTATCTCGTACAATGTAATAATGCAACAAAATATAACGCTAACGCTATTAGACTCTAATAACACCAACGATAACGGAACGGGCATGGGCCCGAGTTGTATGGGCCAAAATTTATGTACATGTAGACGGTCTACAGATCTGGCGACTTACGACTTTCGACTGACAAACGATCCCGAGCTGTAAGCTGTAAGGCCAAAATACGGGCCACGGCCATGGCTACGACAAATACCGGTACAGGATGTAGGGATTTAGACCATGAGATTATCTATCTATCTCTCGGTATATGTTATATATATTACTATATTATAACATTATCATATACTTCCGAAGTACATGCTATGTTATACATAATGTAGATTGGATGTTCACAAAACAAATACCGGTATAGATATGTTGAGAGAAAGGAAAATAAACATAGAGTTGTGACATTTTACATTTTTCTTTTTGTTTTGGTTTTTTTAACTCTATTTTCTTTTCTTTACACACATCTCTACTTACTCATCCAACTACTTCGTAAACTCAAATACCGGTAGTGTAAATTTCAAATCTACTAACCTTGAAACAATTACTTCGTTTAGAACTTGGTTGATATTTTTTTGTTTCTTGCCTCATCCGACACGAGAGTACGTACGAGTCACACTATTAGTTTACGACGTTGTACACGCGGAATGAACATGCAAAAATAAATGAAGTATCGGTACATCACAAAGCCAGTTTCTATCGCAATCGTCTCAAGTATGCCTTGAATATAGAAGAGCTAATGCTGCTTTAATCGAACTATATGGAAGGTGAACATGAGATCATCAAGATGTTATGAGTACGTGTGTGGTTGATCAGTGTGGACGAGGTAGTACTACAGTACTAAACAGGTATGAACGCAGGTAATGAGCCAGTTCTGACCGTCTGACAAAATATTTCTCTTTCATACTTCACTGATAAAATAAATACAAAATACAACAAAGTTGGAACTATTGCCTTCACCTTTCACGTAATCTCTCTTGTATTTCGTATTTCTATACCGGTATCTATTTTCCTTAACCTCTTTTAGCGAATTTTAGTAACTCACTTCCACGCGTCAGTAAACATAATGTTGATGCGAAGGATTTTCTCAATAGTGACGCAAATCAATAACAATCGCTACAACACAAAACCTGGCATACCTCTTAAACATTTAAGCCCTATCAAGGATAAATAAGATATTTAGATAGAAAATGAAGCTGAACAAATTGTCGATACTTTTGTTTCTCGGAGGAAATATTACAGCTTCTGCCTTCGTCGGACCCGCCTTTACGCATTCTGTCCATACAAAAAATAACTTTGACGCCCTAGATGCGTTCAAGAAGGTATTTGTTGCTGGAGGATCACGCGGCGTTGGTCGTGCTGTAATTGACAAACTTCTTGCAGAAGGAAGCGAAGTTGTTGCATTGGTGAGATCCGATGAGCAGGTTACTGAATTAGGAGCTATCGATGGAGTAAGCGCAATTAAGGGTGATGCCTTTGATTATAAGTCCGTTGAGGGTGCTATGGATGGATGCGATGCTGCAATTTCCACTCTTGGTGGAAATACAGGTGATGACGGGAAGCGGGTGGATTACGAAGGTAATTCAAACGTAATTGAAGCCGCAGGAATCTTGGGCGTTACCAGAATGTTGCTTGTTACATCTGTCGGATGCGGGAACAGTAAAGAAGCTGCTCCACCCAGTGTGTACGAGGTTCTCAAGGATGTTCTTGCTGCGAAGAGTAAGGCAGAAAATCTTCTCATTAAGTATTATACCAACATGAACTGGACAATTATTCGTCCCGGTGGACTGAAAACTGAACCTGCTACAGGGACTGCCATTCTGACAGAGGATAACCTTGCCATCGGTAGCATTCATCGAGAAGATGTTGCCAACTTGGCGGTCGAGGCTCTTAGCTCTGGAAATACTGAACGAAAAGTTCTCAGTGCGGTTGATCCTGGTATTAGCAGTGCTAACAATTCAGATCGCGAAATAGAAGTTTTTGCTCTATAAAGAGTAGAATTCAAGATGATAACCTAATATGAGACACCCTGCATGTTTAGGTTAACAATAAAAAAGCCAATTGCTATTATTTGTAATTATAATCGTTTTGTAAAAAATCCAATTCTCTTTATTCCTCAAATGTCCAAAAAGATTAGATCCGTTCATAGCAAAAGCAATTACTTTCCAAGTACATCTGCCATTGTCACTTCCAAAACATTATCTTTGGTCACTGTTTGAACACGTTCGCCCATTTTATTTAAGTACTTCTCTATATCCCAGCCACCCTTGCTATCGTCGAAAACTCCGAGTCTATCCGCAATGAGGTGTAAGTTCTCGCATCCAGGGCATCTTACCATAACAAGTCCATTTTGATATGCGTGCTCTGTGAATTTTTTTGCACTTCGTGTTTCGCACACCTTGCACGTATAAATGATGGCTAACTTTCTTCCGCCTTTTTCCGAACCAGGAACATCGCTGAAAGAAGAAATATCATTGCTATTTTTTACTTCATTCACGGCGAGTTTCAGATCATCTGGCGAAATTGCTGGATCCGTTCCATCGAGAGGTTTGACTAAATAGTTCATAGCACTTTCTTCATTATTATGAGAATCAGATGAAAATGACTTGCATGTCCGAGATGTTATATCCCATATTCTATCAATTGTCGAAAGTCTAGACAAACAAGTATTGAACGCATGCGTTTTTCCAAAATGGTGCAGAGGCAAAGTGACAAGCTCTCGACGTGTTCGCGAAAACGCTCGAAGAAACGCAGAAGTACCTCTTCTCGAATACATGTTAGTCGTCAGTAAAAATCGATACATGTACTTTATTTTGCTCACGACCAGTAGCTTATATTTTTATCCTCCTTCAAACAGATCAGAAGGAATAACGACGGTAATCCTCACGGGAACTGGTCTGTATTTAACCCAACTGTATAATGGGGTACAACGTTCGAGTGGTGATCGAACAATAGGTGGGTTTCGGTACGCGGAAAAGGGTTACTTCGAAGTTCGAAGTAAAAACACACATATAAAAAATGTACCGTAGATGTATCCCATATACTGATATCTATAATTGTTACAAGAGTAGTAGATATTGAGAGACACAACAAAAGACAAAAGCATCCCCCCCCTGCAAAATAGCCCACCTTGATGAAAACGTAGACCGAACCCAGTCGTGTTACCCCTCGTAAGTACGGTAGATACTATGATGACAACGATGTACATGTATCAGAATCACAATCACAAACGAGCGTAGATGCACTCATGCTGAAGAAAGATCGTAGATTTGATTTCATTATGCTGAAGTAATATAACAGATTCCATCGGTTGAATAATCCCATAAACTTCCGATGCAATCATGGCAAAGTTTGATACTGAAGAAGCCGAAAAGTAGGAACTGCTTGCGAAGACAAACGTTCCAAATGAACATGGTTTCACACCGTTACAATATATGTAATGGGGTTTTCGGTAGTCGGCGGAAAAGAGCTGATGGAGATTAATTAGATGCGTAAATAAATTTTATCGTGAATCAGCATTATTTTAAGTAGGCAGTTGCGACGTAGTAGAAACCTCTTTTTCTAATTTGAAGTACGAACAAAAACAAAGGTATATGCGCTAACGTTATGAATGAGATCTTCAAACATCTAAACAAACAATAAAATTGATTGAACCAAAATTAATTATAAGGAAAGGACCGTTGTCGATCGTCTGCCAAGTTATTTTTACATCAGAAAAGGATAATTTTTAACCGCAAATTTATTTTGCTAACATCTACCCTTGTTACAGTTAAAGATTACTCAATAGTTAAAATTCGACCTCTTCATCAGTCACTAGTTCTCACGAGGAGTAGTATCAGTTGTTGTATGATCGAAACATCTGATGCGCGTCAAAGGATAAGTATTTTGTTTTGCATTGCATCTCCTTCCGTAGATCATATCTGACGCAAAATTCAAGGAGATTGTTTCAAATCGTTAGAAATCTGAAGCCCATCTTCCATCTTCGCTTTGGGAGGGGTTCTGAACTTTTACGAACCAATAAAATTTGAGTAAAAATATGTTACAGCTTTCGCGAATTGACACATGTCCCTGAAATCTCGAAATCCAATAATATTTCGTTCCTCTTCGGACGTGGTAAGTTTTAGGGTTTTAGAGTTAATTAACAAAACCCACGTCACGACTATACCAAGAATGACGCTCCACCACCCACCAGTATTTAATCACGCTATTCTCTATTTATCAAAATCTAAAATACTCTCTGTATTTCAATTTATATATGCTGCGACCGTGATGCACTCAATTATCATGGATCTCACAAAAATACAAAATACAAACTCGTGTTTTTACTCTTACGCCGAATGTTAAGTAAATATATCTCTCCTAAATGAAGTAAAATTCCTATTCGACTATTGCAGATCTATTCGTTTTATTTGTTTCGTGTTCTGTTTCGTTGTTGTTGGTGTATTTATGTTTGTATTTGTTCGCGAATAAAATGTCGTCTCAACCCTCAAATAAAGATGGAAGTTGTAGCAGACAATTATCGATGCTATCCTGTGATCCGATTAGTTCAGATTTTGATGGCAAATCAACTTCGTCGTTGGCGAAAGGATTGAAATCGCAGGAGGATATTCCTAGTGGTGACTTGAAGATGCCTTCGAAAACTTCAGGTCAAACTGAAGAAAAAGCCAAAAGCTTGAAGCTCAATAAGGTTACACCTTGTAAAGAGCACAAAAACAAGGTGCACCGAGGTCAACGATGTGTAGTTTCTTCCCGTCTGCAGTTTAAGTCATTGAAAAGGGTGGCAAATAAGTCTCTGGTTCCCATGAGCGAGTGGGCGAAAGTTTACAAGTCGGTAGGGATTCAAGTAGATGCGAAGTCTCATGACCATGAATGGGTCGGGTGTAAGCGCGCACTTGACCGTGATGATGATATCGAGGCGTGATCGGCTTGTCAATTCGTATTGAAGAGGGATTTTTATGAAAAGGGTCATTCATAGTTGATAGAGTAGTATAGCTCATAGTGATAGAATAAATAAAATGAATAAAAATAAAATGATAGAATAAAATTGTATTATCATTTTCATGAGGGCAACAGATTTTTTGTGTTACACATCAATCTACGAATACATGGATATACGGTACATACACCTCCTTTGTTTATCATTGAAACACATCGTCCTTTTGCAGTTTTTGGAAGTATGGGCACAAGCATGACAAAAAAGTAGAATGATTATTTCATTTAAATAAGACCATCGATTACTGTCACCATAACAATACTTCTCAAAAAGTTGGGATAAAAATTCAAATTTAAATTTTGCTCAATCAGACTTAAGGATTTCCTTGGTTTACAATCGGAAATACGTAATGTTTCCGCGTTGTCATCCACTCTAGACCATCAACTCATTGTGAACAGAAAGCCTTTACGGAGTAGCATGTGTACATTCAACATTTCACATATAAAGTTCTAACAAAAGGAAAGCTTGAATAGCAAAGCAGTGGAATACATTTCCTTGGTCTACTTTTGCTCTTCTGGAACAAGCATATCCAATACTTCGTATTCTTCGAGATCGATGAACAACAATTCAGCGGTTTCGTCAAATTCGACATGAAAAAGTTTCTCTGGCTTCTTGCTTTTTTCTCCAATATATGCAGGATTGCCTTCAGAATCAAGATCGGTCTCGTCAAGCCAGCCTGTAATGAGCCCAATAGCAGTTGTCCTTCTTTTGTTTTCAGATCTAAAGCTATACTCGATAGTTCGACCCACAAGAGCATTCTCAGATCTTCTCCAAGGCGGGTCCTCTTCATCGACTTCATCGATATTATTCTTCTGGCCTGGTGGAGAATATGGAATGAGATCAGCAGGATCATTAAGTACTTCAAGATCTGTTTCTTTGTAATTTTTTTTGTCCTGACAAAGAGATCTGCGAGAATGGCGACGCTTGTCCTTTTTCTTCGCCTTTGCTCTCCGTGGTCGTTTACCTGTTTGCTCCATTTCCTCTTCTGATGATTCACTTTCGACTAACCCTATGCTTTCAAAAGCTTTTTTCTTAGAGCTAAAGAACTCGCCGTCTGGGTTCCATATCCGCACTGAGTAATTGTTTCCCATCAACGCTAGCCATCCTTCGGGTAGTCCCATTTTCTTCGCGATCTTGGATCGTTCCTTTTTCTCTTTAGCCGACAAACGAGAGGTTGGTCCCTTTCTTTTCTTACCCGGCATTGGAAGTTCCATCAATGCAACACCTCCAGATTTCTTCGCACTAGTATCTTTCTTCGGAGATCGCTTCTTCTTCTTCTTCTTCGCCGACCTTTTCTCAGTTCGCCTCATATTCTCTTCACTAATGTTGTCCTGAGTAGCTTCCTCATCCGGAAAGAAGACAGTATATCTACGAGCTGTGAGTAAACTACAAGCTCGACAAACAAAGATAATTCTTCTAAAGCACATCTCTCCTTACCTAACATCATTCAGATATTCCTTCACTTTGGTAACCTTGGCATAATACCATTGATTTTCTTCTTCATACAAAACTTCCACAAAATCCTCCTCCTTAAAAAGCGGCTCACGCGGCAACATATGCCCACCCTTATCATCAAACTCCGTACTCGTACCCGGAATCCATTTCAAAGCTGCTTGCATAGCCGCTTCATGATTGTAATACATATCACATCCACTCCCTGGCACACCACTATAAATCTTATCCTCATACGAACTACACATCCAATCCACAACGGGACCATCCTCCATAGACCACGGACACGTATACCGAAACTCCGACCCCATCATCATAACATTCTGAGGACCATGATTCGACGACTCGTCCCCATCATCACCACCCTGCTGCACCATATGAACAAAGGCCTTCGATTCATTGGAATGCCGCATATCGTACAGAAACCGATCTGCAGGATGAGGTACTACGCGTACTACGTGCCATCCGGATGGGTATCCCATTTCCGTTGCTAATTGTTTTTGGGATGCTTCGTCGGTGGTAGCTGTGAAGTAGGATGTTGGTGTTATGGCAGATGGTGCAGTTAAAGGAGGAGGAGGAGGATCGTTTGTGTTGTTGGGATCATCATCATCATCATTATGTTGTTGTTGTTGTTGTTCGTTGGAGGATG